>MDTA01062767.1_pt1 | contig 22206 bp, 21 predicted proteins | sample 811151 | NCBI WGS metagenome assembly MDTA01 (sample SAMN05326648, study PRJNA326480) | marine metagenome | isolation source: seawater | place: Indian Ocean: South | collected 2010
AAAGATATATATTGAATGAACCTTTATTTTTGAAGTTATTTAAATCAAAATAGATTAATAAACAATGTTTATATGAACGTTTTAAGGTCGTCAGTTATTTATTCTTTTTTTACATCGATTAGTAGAATTTTCGGTTTCTTAAGAGACATATTGATTGCTAATTTTTTAGGTACTGGAGTAATTGCTGATATTTTTTTTGTTGCTTTTAGGCTACCTAATACATTTAGACGAATTTTTTCAGAAGGAGCCTTAAACTCAGCATTCGTACCTATTTATACTAAACTTATCAAAGATAATTCAAGACATGAGTCAAGAAAATTTGCCGGAAGCATTTTTTTGATTTTCTTAGCAATATCAACATTTGTTGTTCTAATTATTGAGATTTTCATGCCATTCTTTTTGACGATCATAGCTCCTGGTTTCAAGAACGATCATGACAAGTTCACTGAATTAGTTAAGGTTTCAAGAATCATTTTTCCTTTTTTGATTTTAATTAGTGTTTCATCGATTTGTTCATCCATTCTTAATTCACATAATAAATTTGCATTATCAGCAGCTCTTCCTATTATTTTAAATATCACACTTATCATTGCACTTATCATTGCAGCTCATACAACAGAAAACTTTTTATTATTCTTATCCTGGAGTGTAATTATTGCTGGAGTACTTCAGATTATATTTTTAATTATTGCTCTAATAAGGGAAAAAATATATTTCCTCTTCACTTCAAAAATGTATTCTGACTATATAAAGCGCTTTATAAAATTATTTTATGCAAGTTTTTTTTCATCTGGCTTATTACAAATAAATATACTTATTGGAACTATAATTGCTTCTTACGAGAGTGGCGCAATCTCATATTTATACTACGCAGACAGAGTTTATCAATTACCTCTTGCTCTAATTGGAATAGCTATTGGCATTGCTTTACTTCCCTCAATTTCAAGTAAGATAAAATCAGAAAGTCCTCAAACAATCAATCAGTCGATAGAACAAACTTTAATATATTCATTATTATTTGCTATTCCTTCATCAGTAGGTATTTATTCTCTTTCAGAGCAAATTATAAGTGTACTTTTTGAAAGAGGAGAATTTGACGAAAAATCAGCATTATTCACTTCTCAAGCTCTCGAATTCTATGCTTTAGGTTTGACGGCATTTATTCTTATGAAAATTTATACACCAATATTTTTTGCATATGAAAATGCAAAGCCTACCTTAAATATTGCCTTCGTTAATTTAGCTTTAAACAGTGTTTTGAGTATAATCTTATTTATTTATATAGGGTTCATTGGTATTCCAATAGCTACAAGCGCATCAGCATGGATAAGTGTTTTGTTAATGAACTATTACTTAAAAAAATATGATTATTTTCGAAGTAGCAATAAAGTCATCTTACCTCTAATAATAATAATAATTATCTCGGCTGTAGTGTACTTATATTTATTTTTTCTTAAAAGCTTCTCAGGTATATTTATTCATTTATTACAAGACTATGAAATTATATTTCTTTTGTTTTCAGTACTTTCTTCAATATTACTTTATTTTATTCTAATTTCATTTTACAAGCCGTTTAGATATTCAGAACTTAAAAAGATATTACAAAATGAGCGAAATTAAAAACAATACAGTCTTATCAGGTGTTCAGCCTTCAGGTGATCTTCATATAGGTAATTATCTTGGTGCAATTAAAAACTTCGTAAGCATGCAAAATGACTACAATTGCTTTTTTTGTATAGTAGATTTACATGCAATCACTATTAAGCAAGATCCAAAGATTCTTAAAAAAAATACTTTAGAGGTTGCAGCGACTTATATTGCGTCAGGTATAGATCCAAAAAAAAGTGTAGTTTTTAATCAGAGTAGTATATCAGCTCATTCAGAGCTAGCATGGATATTCAATTGTGTAACAAGAATGGGATGGTTGAACAGAATGACACAGTTCAAGGATAAAGCCGGTAAAGATAAAGAGAATGCAAGCTCAGGTTTATTTATTTACCCAAACTTAATGGCTGCAGATATACTAATTTATAAAGCAACTCATGTACCAGTAGGAAATGACCAAAAGCAGCATCTTGAACTCACAAGAGATATTGCGCAAAAATTTAATCGTGACTTTAACTGTGAAAATTTCTTTCCAATTCCTGAGCCAATTATTGATAAGGATATTTCGAGAATTATGTCTCTGAAAGATGGAGAGCAAAAAATGAGCAAATCAGATCTATCTGAATACTCACGTATAAGTCTTTTAGATGAGAGTGATGATATAATTAAAAAAATAAAAAAGGCGAAAACCGCAGACTCCGTTATGCCAGAAAGAATTGAGGAAGTACTCAAATTAAGTGAAGTAAATAATTTACTTAACATTTATTCAGGATTTTCTGGAATTGAAAAGCAAAACTTGATTGAACAATATAAAGGACAAAATTTTTCTAATTTTAAATCTGATTTGTCGGATATTCTTATTGAACAAATGAAACCTATTACATTAGAAATTAAAAAACTCATGAAAGATCAGAGCTATCTATTAAAAATTTTGCTAGAGGGTCAAAATAAAGCAAACGAAGTTGCTCAAAAAACAATTAATGATGTATATGATATAGTGGGGCTACTTAGAAATGAAGCATAGATCAAAATTTTTAGTTATAGTCGATGACTCTCAAGAATTAAGTGTTGCAGTTAAGTTTGCTGCAAAACGCGCAAGAAGCACTAAGGGCGGCGTAATATTACTTAACATTATTGAACAGTTTGATCCGCAACAGTGGCAATCTGTAGAAGATATAATTTTACAAGAAGCAAGAGATAAGGCTCAAGAAAAATTGCAGAAATGGTCGAAAATAGTTCACGAAATTACCGATACCATTCCTGAACTAATAGTAAAAGAAGGTATTGCTAGTGAAAAAATAATTGAAACGTTGGAGTTAGATCATGCAATAAGGTTTTTAGTGCTGGCTGCGGCAGACTCGGAACAACCTGGTCCGCTAGTATCTTTATTGGCTGGACAAAAATCTGGAAAACTTCCGGTACCTATTGTCATAATTCCGCAAGGCCTTTCAGACGAAGTAATTGATGATCTAGCTTCAAGAGCTGATTAAAATTCATTATAAAATTCAGTAACTTAATAAATTCCTATATGAAATCTTTAAAATAAAGTGAATCTGACTATATACATAAATTAGCATTATGTTCATACAAACCGAATCAACGCCAAATCCAAATTCACTCAAGTTTATACTTGATGACTACAAACTATGTTCAGATCCAATTGAATTTACGAAAAATCAAAAACATACGCACTCTATTCTTGCTGACGAGCTCTTAAAAATAGATGGTGTAGAAAATATCTTATTTAACGAAAATTGCATTTCAATTAATAAAAATAGCTTTACATGGGAGCAGTTAAAAGCTTCGATATTACAAGTAATATCAAACCATATTAATTCAGGCCTACCAGCAATTGAGCATGATGCACTTAAAACGAATGATTTAGCAAGTATTGAGTTTCAAGATGACGATTTTCATGTAGTAAAAAAAATTAATGATATTCTTTTATCAAAAATTAGGCCAGCCATTAAACAGGATGGGGGTGATGTGAGTTTTTTAAAATATAATTCTGGGATAGCTTACTTAGCTCTTAAAGGGAGCTGTGCAGGATGTCCAAGTGCAACATTAACTCTAAAAAATGGTATTGAAAATCTTCTTAAGCACCATATTCCAGAAATTAATAAAGTTGAACAGGTATTATAAAGATGGTTTCAAGTACAAATATTTTTATTACAAAACGAAACGATTTAAAAATATTATTTAAAATATACTATTTTATATTTTTTCTTTTGACTGCTTGCGTCTTAATGTCATTAATATTCTCACATAATATTTATTTTAAATCTTTAGTTGAACATACAAAAGATACTCAAATAAAAGACTATCAAATAAACAAAAATGATAGTTTGTATGTAGCGAAATTAACTGAGCAAAATAAAATTATTGATGATTATAAGCTTGATCAAATTAAGAAGACTAAGTTAGTACCTAACATTACAGTTACAAATTTACCGAAAGATTTAAAGATCATTAAGTCAATAAAAAATAGAAAAGAACTATTCATTAAAATCACCCTGCCACTAATAGTTAAGGAAAATGAAAAGTTAATTTCATTGAATCAAAAAATAGCTGATATTAAAGAAAGATTTTCAAAAATTTCAAGAGATGATGCACTATGGTTAAAAAATATACAATCTCAATATGATGCGGACACAATTGATCAACTATTAATTAAAGTAGATGTGATACCTACGTCGCTAGCATTAGCGCAGGCTGTAATTGAAAGTGGTTGGGGTACTTCAAGATTTGCATATGAAGGAAATGCTCTTTTTGGACAATATATTTGGGGTAATTCAAATGATGGTATTATACCTAATGAACGTGAAAGCAATGCTCAATTTAAAATTAAATCCTTTAATAGTTTGAAAGACTCTGTTGCATCTTATATGAAAAATCTAAATACAAACTTTCATTACAATGATTTTAGGATAAATAGATACGTAATGAGATCAAATAACATATCACTAAGTGGAACTATCCTTGCAGATTATCTTTCAAGTTACTCAATTGAAAATGACTATCCCACTAAGATTAAAAATATAATAAAAATGAATAATTTTGAAGATTTTGAAAATATCCGTTTAGATAAACAAAATGTTGTATTCTCAGATATTATCTAACTAAAAACTGGTAGCCGAACCAGTGCCAATTTTCATCAATTCTTGTTGTACAATTTAATCTTGCTCTTCCTTTTTCGAAATCATCACTCAAGATAACTTGAATTCTATTAGAGGTTACATTTACTACTTCTTGTAAGTCCCAATTTCCACCGGGGTTTGAAAAACAATTTATTTTATTACCTTTCAAGTCATTGATTATACTGAACTCAATTAATGGTTTTTTTTCATTGAACAAAAACATATCACTTGGAATAAAATTGCTTATATTTAATGAATGAGAATTTACTGCAAATTCAAATCTATCCACTTCACCGAATCTTTCATTTATAGAGAATCTCGGAAGGTAATATAAATTATCATAGCTTGAGATAACCCCCGAATGTTGCCCAAAACTATGTGAAATTCCAAATTCTTTAAGAACGCCGATTATTTCATTACTACTTTCACCATATGGATATGCAAAAAGCTTAGGTATAAAACCTAAATTTTTAATAAAGCTTTTGTGTGAATTAAGAATATCTATTTTTACATCAGCAATATCATTAAGCGGCATGTGCATATGGCTAGCAGTGTGTTGTCCCACTGTGCCACCTTCATCGATAAACTGTTTTATTTCGTCCCATGACATATATCCACGCGTATTTTTGTCAATAATATCTGTAGATACAAACAAAGTTACTGGAATACTATACTTTCTAAATATTGGCCAAGCGTTTTCATAAAATGACCTATAGGCATCATCAACAGAAAATGCTACGTATTTTTCTCTAAATATTTCATTATCTTCCAATATTTTTATTACATCTTCTAGTGCTAAAACTTTAATGTTATTTTCTAAAATATATTTTATTTGTTGTGAAAATTGCTCCTGAGTTACATTTGTTGATGGATATTTATTTTCATCAAATCTGTGATACATAAAAACTGAAACACCGGGCTCTGCTAATACATTTGAAATAGTTGATATAAACGAAGAAAAAAATAGTAATAGAATTAAAAGAATCTTAATAAAAAAATTATTCATATCATTTTATTTTTAGTCTATATGTTAAATTAATATTTATCTTGTTTTAGATTTTACTGCAAACCTAAGTTTAGCAGTTTTTAAAAAAGATTTTTTTATGACAAATGAAATAAGAGCAAAAAATAATATATCTGAAATATTAATTCATGAAATTGAAGCTTTTTTAAAAAAAACAAAATGTGATATATTTAAAATAAAAGCTATTTATGTTATTACAGGTCCTGGAAGTTTTACAGGTATTAGATCAGCCCTCACTTTTGCTAAATCTCTAAGATTGATAACAAAAATAAGTATTTTTGGATTGTCTAAGTTTGATTTAATCAATTTGTATTGTAAGAAGGAATATTCAAAAAAAAAGAAGAAAATATTTATAAATTTTAAAAATAATCAATTTTTTGTTCAAACATTTGAACACCATAAGGCAATCTCAATACCTAAGTTGATAAATCTTAACTTAAAAAAGCTTAGCTATAACAAAGATACAGCTTATATATTTGCTAATTATGAAATGAAAAAATTAAATGACTCAGCGGAATTTACAAAAATAAAAGCTAATAGCTTTTTCATTGATTATAATTTAAATCAATTGCCGCAATTAGTTAAAGGTAATATCATTAATAAAAATAATGTAAGACCATTATATATAAGTAATTATTATTAGATGATAGATATTAAAAAAATTTGTAAAGAAAAAGGTTTAAGAATGACTGAGCAACGAAATATAATTGCTGATGTTATTACTGAAATGAGTATTAATGGTCATCCCGATGTAAATGAGATTTTTTTAAATGCTAATGAAAGAGATAAAAATATCAGTATTGCAACTGTATACCGAACTGTAAAACTTTTTGAAGAGTATGGAGCAATTGAAAAACATGAATTCAAGGATGGAAGGTCTAGGTATGAGGCTACAGAGGATCATCATCATGATCACTTAATCGATATTGAGACTGGAGAAATCCATGAATTTACCAATGAAGAAATTGAAAATATTCAAAGGGTTGTTGCTAAATCTCTTGGATATAAACTTGTTGATCATAGGCTTGAACTTTACGGAATTAAAAATAAAAAAAATAATTAAATGTCTATTCTAAGGCTCATTCTCATTCTCTTTTTTTTATTTCTAGTAATTTTTGTTTCAATCCCAATACAGAGTTTCTGCAATATTATTGGTTATAGATTAAAAAAAATTTATCCTCTTTTTTTTTATAAAATGATAAAAATAATTACAGGAATCAACATCAATTTTGATGCAGCAAAGTATAATAAAAAAAATATAGGAGTGCTGTATATAGCAAATCATGTCTCATGGTTTGACATAATTTGCTTAGGAACACTACTAAACGCTAGGTTTATTGCCAAAAAGGAAGTTTCAAAAATGGGAATTTTTGGTTTTCTAGCAAAATTGAGTAATACTTTTTTTATTGATAATGAAAATAAAAATAAAATTATAGAATATAACCACTTAATTCAAAAAAAACTCCAAGAAGGTGAAAATTTTATCATTTTTCCAGAAGGAACAACCTCAGATGGAAATGGCATCAAAGATTTTAAATCGTCAATGCTTGAGTGTGCATTTGATGATAAAAACCAAATTAACATACAACCTATTTCAATATGCTATTCTAAATTGAATAATATTCCTATGGGAATATATTTGAGACGAAATATAGCATGGGTTGGAGATACATCTATGGTTGCAGCTATGGCAAATTTTCTTACTTCTGGTAGGATCACAGTTGATATTGTTTTCCATGAATTAATGAATATAAATAAATTTAGGGATAGAAAAGAATTAGCTTCTTATTGCGAAAAAAAAATACTTAGCGGTTTAAATCAAACGATTAAGATTAATTGATATGAGTCATTCAACTTTTTTTATAAAATCTTATGGATGCCAAATGAATTTTTATGACAGCGAAAAAATTATATCAATTCTCGAAAACAAAGGTTTAAAACAAGATAAAGATGCCGAAAATGCGGACCTAGTTATATTTAATACCTGTAATATAAGAGATAAGGCAGCTCACAAACTTTATTCAGATATAGGAAGAGTTAATAAATGTAAAAAAGAAAGAACCATTGCAGTTGTTGGCTGTGTAGCTCAAGCTGAAAATGTAGAGATGTTTAATAAAAATAAATCAATTGATATAATTTTAGGTCCACAGAGCTATCATTTGCTTCCTCAGATGATTGATGACTTAAAAAAAAATCCGAAACAAATAAATACTGAATTTATTGTAAATGAAAAATTTGATTACTTAAGTGAACAAAAAAGAAGACAGGGTGTTTCCTCGTACTTAACTATTCAAGAGGGCTGTGATAAATTTTGTGCTTTCTGTGTTGTACCCTATACAAGAGGACCAGAATATTCCCGCTCTTTAAAATCAATTATTAAAGAAGTAAATTCTTTAGCAGACAACGGCGCAAAAGAAATAGTACTATTAGGTCAAAACGTAAATGCTTATAACTTTGTTAACAATGGTCGCAAAATAAATATCGTAGATTTAATCGAAGAAATTAGCAAAAATGATCATATTAAAAGAATAAGATATACAACCTCTCACCCAATAAATATGACTGATGATTTAATAAAATTGCATTCTACAAATAATAAGCTTATGCCTTTTCTTCATTTACCAGTTCAATCAGGTTCGTCTGAGATATTAAAAAAAATGAATCGTAAATATGATACAGATCTCTATAGAAAAATTATTGAAAAGCTAAGGACTATTAACCCAAAAATTGAAATATCATCAGATTTTATAATTGGTTATCCAGGTGAAACTGACAAAGATTTTAAAGAAACACTCGATTTAGTTGATGAGATAAAATTCACTCAATCATATTCATTTATTTATAGCTCAAGACCAGGCACTAAGTCTTCACTCGAAGAAGATAAAACTCCACTTTCTGTCAAAAAAGAAAGACTATCAATTCTTCAAGAAAAACTTAGAGATCTTCAATTTGAATTTAATCAGAGACTCTGTGGAAAAAAAATCGATGTTTTAGTTGAAAATCAAAGTATTAGTAATCCTGAGTATTTTTTTGGAAGAACGCCATTTATGCAATCAGTTTATATTAAATCATCAAAAATAAGTCAGGGTGAGGTTAAAAATGTATATATTTCAACTTGCAATCACAAGAGCTTATATGCTAGTTGTTAGGTGAAAGAATATTTAAAAGTTGAAAAATAAACTATTACGTAAAGAAAATATTATAAATCCTGAACAAGGCCAAAGCTCAATCGTCATAAATATTGAAAATTCTGAAGCTTTAGACGTATTTGGCATTAATAATGAAAACATAAATTTTTTTGAAAAAACTCTACCCGTAAAAGTTTTTCAAAAAGGTAATCAGTTAATCATTCAGGGCTCAAAAAAAAATATAAATACTTTAAGAACATCAATTATAAAAACAATTAACAGTAGAAAAATAAATAAAAAGCAAAATAGTGATGTAAATCTTATGCAGGAGAATTTAAAAATGCAAATTCTAAATGACGAAAAAAATATTAAAAACATAAATATTACTAAAACTGCAAAATTAGATGTTATAGGAAAAAGTCAACTTCAGAATGATTATCTAGAAATCTTACAAAAGAAACAAATTATATTTGCAATAGGTCCAGCCGGTACGGGAAAAACTTTTCTTGCAGTAGCTGCAGCAGTTTCACAACTGCAAGATAATAAGTTTGACCGTATCATTTTATCAAGGCCAGCGGTAGAAGCTGGTGAAAAACTTGGATTTCTACCAGGTGACTTAAAAGATAAGGTTGATCCATATTTAAGGCCACTGTATGATTCATTATACGATTTGATGCCATCAAATATTGCTTTGAGAAAAATTCAGTCATCTGAGATTGAAATTGCACCCTTAGCATTTATGCGGGGAAGAACATTAAACAATTCATTCGTAATATTAGATGAAGCTCAAAATGCGACACACAATCAAATTAAAATGTTCTTAACTAGGTGCGGTAAAAACTCAAGAATGGTTGTAACTGGAGACCCCTCGCAGACGGATCTTAATAGAAGAAGTGATTCTGGCTTGCTCAGATCAATAAAAATTTTATCTAATATTGAAGGTGTTTCAGTAATTAATTTTGGACAAAAAGATATTGTAAGAGATGAAATGATAACAAAGATTATAAATGCATACGATTCTTACGACGATCAAATAAAAGACCTTTTTGATCAAAAAACTTAAACATGGTTGAGATAAATTTTAATGTTGATGAGACAAGATGGAAAAGAAACTTCCCACATTTTAAAAGGTATATTTCTCAAACCGTAAACGAAACTCTTAAGGTAATTAATACGAAAATTACAAATAACATATCTGTTACCTTTTTATTGACTTCAAATAAAAAAATGAAGGAATTAAATTTTAAATATCGAAAAAGAGATAAATCTACAAATGTTTTGTCATTCCCTATGCGTTTAACTCATAATGAATATTATCTTTTAGGTGATATAGTATTATCAAATCAAACTCTGATAAAAGAATCAACAGAACAAAAAATCAAAAAGTATGAATACTTGTGCAAGATGACTATACATGGCATGCTCCATTTATTAGGTTATGACCATAAAACAGAAAAACAATTTAAACAAATGCATAAGCTAGAAAATAAAATATTTGAAAATATTAAGTATAAACTATGATAAATAAAATATTTAAATTGAATGTTTTTACTAAGAAAGCAAATAACAATTCATTAAAGCAAAGTATCGAAACAGTTTTAGACAGCGATACTAAAGATACTGAGGGAATTTCTAAACACGAAAGATTAATGCTTTTAAATATTTTAAAAATTGATGGCATCAGATCATCTGATATTATGATACCGAGAGCAGATATTGGAGCCGTAGAGGTTAATGATAATTTTGAGAAGGTGTTAGAAGTTTTTATTAAAGAAGCACACTCAAGAGTACCGGTATATGAAAAAAATCTCGATAACATTATCGGAATGGTTCATATTAAGGATCTTGTGAATTATCAAAATAAAAAGATGATTGAAGATAATTTTCTGAAAGACCTAAAAAGAGATATTTTAGAGATCCCGCCTTCAATGCCTGTTCTTGATTTACTTCTAAAGATGCAAATGACAAGATTACACATGGGTATCGTAATTGATGAATATGGGTGCACTGATGGCCTTATTACAATTGAGGATGTAATTGAAGAAATTACGGGTGAAATTGAAGATGAGCATGATGAAAGAAATTTACCGATGTTAATTAAATCATCTGCTAATATATTTGAGGCTAGCGCCAGAGTTGAAATTGATGAGCTTCAAAAAGTTACAAATGTTCAATTTCTGAATACAGAAGATAATGAAGACATTGATACTTTAGGGGGACTTATTTTCTCAATAACAGGTCGGGTGCCCCAAAGGGGAGAAATCATCAAGCATGCTTCAGGAACAATTTTTGAGATAAAGGACGCAGATCCAATGAAAATAAAATCTGTCAAGTTATCAACGCCAAAAAAATAATGAACTTATTGGAATTTATTCCATCTAGAAACTTTTATTTCATCATTATTAGTTTCTTTTTAGGACTAGTTTTGGCTTTTGGTTTTGAGCCATTTAATGTGCCATTTTTACCAATATTTGTAATTGGCTTTTATTTCTTGCTTAACGAATATTCTTTTAAATCATATCAAAGTCACTATAAAATTTTTTTCTATAATGGACTTTCTTTTGGGTTTGGATTTTTTTTACTGAGCATGTATTGGGTTTCAAATTCAATATTAGAATTTGATGCTGAATTATTTTATATTGCACCAATAATTTTTATTTTCCTTCCAGCTGGCCTTTGCCTCTTTTTTGGATCAATGCAATTGGTAAATGCTTTTCTTTGGAGTGAATCAAATTCAAAAATATATTTCTTTAGTTCGATATGGATAATTTTTGAATTCTTAAGAAGTATTTTATTTACGGGCCTTCCTTGGAATTTAATTGGGTATAGTTGGTCATGGTCAATAAGTTATTCACAGTCTGCTTCAATTTTAGGAATATATGGATTAGGGTTATTAACGGTATTTTGTTCAGTATCTATATTTATTTTTTTATATAATAGTAAAAATAAGTTTTATTTTTTTACTGCAATTTTAATACTTATCATATTATATTTGTATGGTTATTTGAGAGTGCTTAATTATCATATAGAGTATACAGAAAATAATTTAAGAATAGTCCATACCCATTTTGATCAAAAAGATAAGTGGAATAAAGAGTCAATAGAGCAAACAGCTGCGATAGGGTCACCTAATTTAATTACAGTATTCCCTGAAACCTCTCTAGGTTTTGAAGCAAGTTTTCCAAAAAATTGGGTAGTAGGATTTGTTAGAAAAGATCAGAATAATTTTTTTAACTCAATTAGTTATATGGGTTTTACTTACGACAAGAAAATTCTTGTCCCATTTGGTGAATATATTCCACTTTCAAGGTTTTTTAATATTTATTATCCTAATAATTCACTTTTCAAAAATGAACTGACTAAAGGCGCTTATCATCAGGAATTTCCTCTTAGTATTTCGCCGCTAATTTGCTATGAGGTAATATTTCCAACTTTTGTTCGTAATAGCCTGTCTAATGAAACAAATCTGCTTGTGAATATAAGTAATGATGGTTGGTTTGGAAATTTTAGCGGTCCAAGACAGCATTTTGTACATGCTCAGTTTAGATCAATTGAACTTGGCCTTCCGATGGTCAGATCTTCAAATAAAGGTATTTCAGGATTAATTGATCCAATCGGAAAAATAATAAGTTTCACGAATTCAAGTAAAATTGGCTACTTAGATGTCAAAATTCCAAAAAAAATGAACACAACTGTTTATAAAAAATACGGGAATCTTTTAACATATTTTTTGATAGTTTTATTTTTTATAATTGGCTATTCTATTAGATCAAATATAAAAAAATAAAATATGAGCAAAAAATACCTATTTACAAGTGAGTCAGTTTCTGAAGGTCATCCAGACAAGGTTTGTGATATAATTTCTGATTCGGTTGTTGATGATTTTCTATCACAAGTAAATCCTGAAAATTCAAGAGTTGCAATGGAGACATTAGTGACAACAAATAAAGTCGTGATGGCTGGAGAAGTAAGAGGGCCAGATGATTATCAATGTGATTATGAGAGTCTTGCTAGAAATGCTGTCAAAGAAATTGGTTATGAACAAGATGGATTTCACTGGCAAAATTTTTCTTTTGATTGTTCTGGAGTTCACAGTCAATCAGATGATATTGCTATGGGAGTTGACGCTTCTGGTAATAAGGATCAAGGTGCGGGCGATCAAGGGATTATGTTTGGATATGCATGCAAAGAAACACCTTCGCTAATGCCAGCCCCAATATACTATTCACACAAAATCCTTGAGCATATGGCTGATGCAAGAAAGTCAAATAAAACTCCTGGAATTCAACCAGATTCAAAAAGTCAAGTTACGTTACAATATAAAGATGGCATACCTGAAAAATGTACAAAAATAGTTGTATCAACTCAACATGATCAACACCTTGATCAAAATGGTGTAAGTGAAATTATTGTTCCCTTAATAAAAGAAATCATGCCAGAGAGTTGGATGACTAATGAAACAGAAATACTAATTAATCCTACTGGTAAATTTGTTATTGGTGGTCCTGATGGTGATACAGGCCTAACAGGAAGAAAAATTATAGTTGATACTTACGGGGGAGCAGCACCACACGGCGGGGGTGCATTTTCCGGAAAAGATCCTACAAAAGTTGATAGATCAGCAGCATATATTGCAAGATACATTTCAAAAAATATTGTTGCCTCAGACTTGGCTGAAAAATGTACATTACAATTAGCTTATGCAATTGGAGTATCAGATCCACTATCTATTTACGTAGATACTCATGGAACATCAAAGATAAATGATGAAGAGTTGATAAAAAAAATCAAATCAAATATAGATCTTACACCACGGGGTATCAGAGATCACCTAAGCCTGCATAAACCAATTTACAAAAAAAGCGCGGCTTATGGACATTTTGGGAGAGATCCACAGAATGACGGTTCTTTTTCGTGGGAAAAAATAGACATAGCAAATAAATTTTAATTTATTGTTTTTTATAAATAAAGAATTTCCTCAATTTTATCAATACAAGGGAAGAAAAATATCAAAAAAATTATCTAATTTAGAAAAAAATTTACTTGATAATTTTTATGACTATTATTCCATTGATCAAGAAATAATAGAATTTCATAATAACAACAATAAGAAAAAAAAATTAACTTTTACTGACAAAATTTTTAATAAAGTAAACATTGAAGTAGGTTTTGGAAATGGAGAGTATCTTATTAAAAGTGCTCTAGAAAATCCTAATGAATTATTTATAGGATCAGAAGTTTATATAAACGGCATTTCAAAGGTTTTAAAAAAAATAATAAATTTTAAAATTCGAAATATCAAACTTAGTAATTTAAATTTTATTTATCTCTTAGAGTCAATATATCCTCAGTCAATAAATAAAGTGATTATCATTAACCCTGATCCTTGGTTAAAGAAACGTCATCAAAAGAGGCGGCTATTATCATTTCATACCTTAAAATTATTAAAAACAATTATTATTAATAAAGACTCAGTATTCATAACGACTGACTCTGAAAGTTACATAAAATATATTTTTAATATTTTTGAGACAAATAAAAGCAAAATAGGAAAAATTCAAATTAAGACTCTAACTAATAGTGATAGTCTTTATGGTGTATCTAGATATCAAAGAAAAGCTATAAAAAATGGTAGTAAAATTTACCTACTAACAATATGAAATAATTGGATTTTTTCCATACTTGATTTATTGATATTAGGAGTGTAGAACTGTTTAAAATTTGCTAATCAAACAAAAGTGGGTTAAACCCACTTTTTTTTTATTTAAGGGAAATTAAATGGTAAGCGCTAACAAGATCGAAATATTAAGAATAGCTGAAACAGTAGCTCAGGAAAAAATGATCGATAAGCAAATCGTTATTTCTGCGTTAGAAGAAGCCATCGCTAAAGCAGCTAAAAGTAATTATGGGGAAGAAAATGAGGTTATTGTTGAGATTAACCAAGAGAATGGTGATATATCAATTTCAAGGAAAATGTTAGTTGTTGAGGATGTGAAAAATAAATTTCTAGAAATAAATCTTAAAGCTGCAAAAAAAATAAATGGAGCTGCTCAAATTGGAGATGAGCTTTTAGACCCATTACCCCCGCTTGACTTTGGTAGAATTGCTGCTCAATCAGCTAAACAGGTAATCAATTCTAAAGTACGTGAAGCTGAAAGGGAGAGGCAATACAGTGAGTATAAAGATAGAGTGGGTGAAATTGTTAATGGAATAGTAAAACGCACCGAATTCGGAAATATCATTTTAGATTTAGGTAAAGCTGAGGGTGTAATTAGAAAAGATCAGACTATACCAAGAGAAAATTTGAGGAATGGAGATAGAGTTAGAGCATATATTTATGATGTTAGATCCGAAATTAAAGGTCCACAAATATTTTTATCACGATCACATTCACAGTTTATGGCTAAGTTATTTACACAGGAAGTGCCAGAAATATATGATGGCATTATAAAAATTAAGAGCGTAGCGCGCGATCCAGGAAGTAGAGCAAAGATTGCAGTTTTTACAGAAGACGGATCTATAGACCCCGTTGGAGCTTGCGTTGGTATGCGGGGAAGTAGAGTTCAAGCTGTAGTCAATGAGCTCCAAGGTGAGAAAATTGATATTATAAATTGGTCTGAGAACGTTGCAAATCTTGCAATTTCCTCATTATCACCAGCAGAGGTTTTAAAGGTAGTTCTTGATGAAGATCAAAATAAAATAGAGGTAGTGGTGTCAGAAGAGCACCTAAGTTTAGCGATTGGCAGAAGAGGCCAAAATGTAAAACTTGCCACTGAATTAACTGGTTATGAAATAGATATACTCACTGAGGATGAAGAGTCCTCTAAGAGGCAAGAAGATTTCGTAAATAAAACAGAAATATTTGTTTCCTCTCTTGATGTTGACGAAACTTTAGCACAGTTATTGGTTAGTGAGGGATTTGGAAGTATTGAAGAAATTAATGATGCGGATAAATCAGAGCTGTTAGGTATAGAAGGCTTTGATGAAGAAATTGTAAATGAATTACTTGATAGAGCTAAAAAGTATTTATCTCAAAAAGAAATGGAAAATGATAATAAAATAAAAGAATTAAATGTCTCTAAAGATCTTACCGAATTTAAATTATTATCAAAAGCAATGATAGTTAAGCTTGCTGAAAATAACATCACGAACTTAGAGGATTTTGCCGGTTTGACGACAGATGATCTAATTGGATATTTAGAAGATAGAACTGACAAAAATTCCAGAGTCAAAGGTCTATTAGAGGATTTTAATATAAATAAAGATGATGGTGATCAATTAATAATGGAGGCTAGAAAGATATGGCTAGATTAGTCATATGTAATTAGATCTTTATCATGCCTGAAAATAAAAATGAAATAAAAAAGAAAAAAACACTAAGTCTTAAGCTCGGCTCTAAACCTATAATTGCACCAAAAAGAAACATTGAAGCTGGTAAAACAGTTATAGTTGAAAAAAAAAGGTTTAAAAGAAATTCAAATAATGAAAGTGATACTCAAAAAATAAAATTGAATGAGTCTTCACACGAAGATAATCAACACAAGAATAAAGACACAATTATAGAGAAAAAAAATAAATCAGGAGTTGTATTAAAGCCTCTTTCTAAAGATGAACAAAAAAAAATCCTAAAAGCAGAAAATAAAAATGATAAGAATAGAGAGATTGAAAAAATAAGACAAAGGGATACGAATATAGGGCATGAAGTAAAAGATGTAACTAATAAGACTGAAGTGCTAAATACTGACATTAGAGAAAATAAAAAAGATAATGAAAAAAAGAAAGTTAATGAGGATTTTAGTGACAAAAAAAAGGGGCAAAGTACATTTGGAAGAAAAAAAATTAGGGAGAGAAAAGTCACAATTGTTACTGCGTTAAGTGATATAGATGAGAGAACTAGAAGTTTAGCCGCTTACAAGAGAGCAAAGCAAAAAGTAAAAAAAGTTCAAAATGAGCAAGAACCTATAAAAAAAATAATAAGAGACGTCTATATCCCAGAATTTATAACTGTTAAAGAGCTTGCAAATAGAATGACAGAAAAGTCTGGTGATCTAATCAAATCATTAATGAAAATGGGCATGATGGCTACAATTAATGAAACAATAGATGCTGATACTGCTGAAATATTAGTTACAGAATTCGGTCATAACTTTAAAAGAGAAAATATAGAGGATATAGAAAAAGATTTAATCTCAAAGGATATCTCAGCAAAAAAGGAAAGTATAAGATCACCAATAGTTACTATTATGGGTCATGTAGATCATGGAAAAACATCATTACTTGACAAAATTAGAAATTCAAGTGTTGTACAAGGTGAGAGTGGAGGAATAACTCAGCACATTGGAGCATATGAAGTTGAGCATAATGAAAGTAAAATTACTTTTATTGATACTCCTGGTCACGCAGCATTTACTGATATGAGAGCAAGGGGAGCAAATGTAACTGACATCGTTATACTTATTGTCGCTGCTGATGATGGTGTGATGCCTCAAACACAAGAAGCTATTTCACATGCAAAATCTGCAGACGTGCCAATTATTGTTGCAATTAACAAATGTGACAAAAAAGAAGCAAATCCAAAGAAAATTAAGGAACAGCTTTTATCAGAGGACTTAGTTGTTGAAGAACTCTCAGGAGATATTCAATGTGTGGAAGTATCAGCAGAAACAGGAAAAAATATTGATAAGTTATTAGATTCCGTAATCGTACAGTCTGAATTTTCAGAACTAAAATCGAATAATGAGACTTATGCTGAGGCCACTGTAATAGAGGCTAATATAGATAAAGGCAGAGGCCCAATTTGTAATATTATTGTTACTAATGGCAAACTGAGTATCGGAGATATAGCAGTCGCAGGCAGTGAATATGGGAAAGTTAGAGCTATTTTAAATGACAAAGGCGATAATTTAAAAGAAGCTTTTTCTTCAATGCCGGTGCAAGTATTAGGATTAAATAATCCTCCTGAAGCAGGAGATAGCTTTGTGACAGTAGAGAGTGATGAAAAGGCAAGGGAGTTATGCGAAATAAGAAGTCAAATTAAAAAGAATAAGACATTACCAAAAAAAATAAAAAATATTGAAGCGGAAGTTAATTTTGGGTCCCTAGAAAGCAAAAAAGATATTTTAGAAGTTGTTGTTAAGGCAGATACAAGGGGATCATCGGAAGCGATTGTAAATCAAATTGAAGGTTTGGAGAGTGAAAAGATAAATATAAAAGTCATACATTCAGGAGTAGGTTTCATAAATGAAAGTGATATAGCGCTCGCAGCAGCTTCGAATGCACTATTAGTATCATTTAATACTTCGATCACAAAAGAAGCTAAAATAAAGTCAAAATTAAATAAGTTAGAAGTGAAAAATTTTAATATAATTTATGAATTAATTGAATTTGTATCTAGTTTTGCAAGTGGTCGATTGAAGCCAACGATCAAAGAAACTTTTATCGGTAAAGCAGAAGTTTTACAAATATTTAAAGTTTCAAAAATTGGCTCTATCGCCGGCTGTAGAGTAGTTGAAGGTTCAATTAATAAAAATGCTAGAGTTAGAGTAACAAGAAATGAAGAAATTATTTATAATGGTGATATTTTGAGTTTAAGACGTGAGAAAGACGAAGCGAGTGAAGTTAAATCGGGAACAGAATGTGGTATTAGTATTAAAGAATTTGATGATTTTAAAATAGGCGATTTTATAGAAGTATTTAGTGTTGAGGAAATAGCACAGACACTGTGATATTAAGAAGAAAAATAGAAAAAAGCAGCAGATCTCATAAAGTTTCAGAAATAATACGAAAAGCAATAAGTACTGTTCTTATAAAGAATGAATTACCACTTGATAAACCATTCAATTTTCCTGTGAATGTGGTTAATGTGGAAATGAACTCAGATTTAAAAATAGCATATATATATGTAACATCGAATGAATATTTTCAAGATAGTGATTTAATTGAAAAGTTAAAGTCGTGTAATTATTATCTTTCAAAAGAAGTATCGAAATTAATTAGTTTAAAGTACTCGCCTAAATTAGTTTTTAGAAATGATGAAACATTAGATAAATTAAATAGAATTGAAAAAATACTTAATAAAAAAAATAAGTGACGATCTCTAAAAAAAATAAATTAAATGGCTGGATCTTTATTGATAAGCCGAAAAATATTACTTCTTATCATGTAATAAGAAGATTAAAAAAAATACTTAATATAAATAAGATTGGTCATGCTGGAACTTTAGATCCATTTGCCACAGGAATACTTGCAATTGCAGTAGGGGAAGCAACAAAAAGTATTCATTATTTTAATCAAAATAAAGTGTATGCTTTCAACGTAGTTTTCGGAGAGTCAAAAGATACTGACGACATAACAGGAAAAACAATCAATAAATCAAATGTGATACCAAAAATAGAGGACATACATCAATGCCTAAAAAAATTTATTGGAAAGCATACTCAGGTGCCACCTCAATATTCTGCGGTAAAAATAAATGGTAAAAGAGCTTATAGGCTTGCAAGAAATAATCAAAAATTTGTTATCCAATCTAAAAATGTATTTATTAAAAGTTTAAAGTGTTTAGGCGCTTTAGGCAAAAACGAGTATTCCTTTATAATGGAATGCTCTACTGGTACTTATGTAAGATCAATTGCAAGAGATTTGGGAAAAATGCTTGGTTCATATGCCTATGTTTCCGAGTTAAGACGATTGAAAATAGGTAAAATTGCTGAAAAAGATATTATTTTACTAGATAAATTTGAAGAATTAGTTCATATTGGCCATCATTTTGAAGCAATGCATTCAATTAGAGATGTACTGGACGACATCCCAGCGGTATTGATCGATCATGAAGTGAGTCAAAAGTTTCGAAATGGTCTAAGCTTTGAATACCAGAGTAATAAATCTAATTCAGATTATTTACTTATTGTTACAAGATCAAAATTTGTTGGTATAGGTAAAGTTGTAGAAGGTAATATAAAACCTGTAATGGTTTTTAACTTATAAAAGGATTTGTGATGTCGATAAATAGAGAGAGTAAAAATAAAATAATTGGCGAATATGCCAGATCTGATAAGGACACAGGTTCACCAGAAGTACAAATTGCTATTCTAAGCGAAAGAATAGCTAATTTAACAGAACACTTTCAATCTCATAAAAAAGATAATCACTCTAGAACTGGTCTTATGCGCTTAATAAATCAAAGGCGAAGCTTACTTTCCTATTTAAAAAAAAATAATAAAGATTCTTATGAAAAACTAATCGATAAACTCGGTATTAGAAAATAAAGAAATGATAATTAAAATTTGTAGAGGAACGAAAAAATATGACACAAGCTATTTCAAGAGAAATGAATTGGGGAGGCCAATTATTAAAAATAGAAACGGGAAAGGTAGCAAAACAGGCAACTGCTTCAACAATAGTTAGTTATGGTGATACTGTTGTTATGGCTAATGTTGTAGCGGCTAAAATTGCTAAATCTGATATCGATTTTTTCCCACTTACCGTTAGCTATCAAGAAAAGTTTTATGCAGCTGGTAAAATTCCTGGTGGTTTTTTTAAGCGCGAGGGAAGACCCACAGAATTTGAAACTCTTACATCGCGATTAATTGACAGGCCTATTAGACCTCTGTTTCCTGAGGGATTTAAAAATGAAACTCAAGTGGTATTAACCGTATTATCACACGATAGTGAAACAAATCCTGATGTAGTTGCAATGATAGCAGCTTCTAGTGCTTTAACATTATCTGGTATACCATTCATGGGACCCATTGGTGGATGTAGAGTTGGTTATGATGGAAAAAATTACTTACTAAATCCAAAAATCAATGAGGAAACTCAATTAGATCTTGTAGTGTCTGGAACTAAAGATGCTGTCTTGATGGTTGAATCTGAAGCTAAAGAACTCTCCGAAGAAATAATGTTAGGAGCAGTCAAATTTGGACATGAGTCTATGCAAGAAGTCATAAAAACAATTATTAATCTTGCTGAAGAATGCGCAAAAGACCCTTGGGAATTTGAATATAAAATTAGCGAGGAATTGATGAATGATCTAATAAATGATTATAAAGATCAAATCGAAAACAGTTATGCAATTATTGATAAGATTGAAAGGCAAAATGCCTTAAGCGAAATCAAATCTGCATTAGAAGAGAAATATGCTGATCGTGATGATCAAAATATAAATGAAGTAATGTCATACTTCAAAAAAATTGAAAAAGATGTTGTTAGGTCTCAAATTTTGAAGGATAAATCAAGAATAGACGGACGTAAGCTTGATGAAGTAAGAAATATTTCATCAGAAGTCTCTTGGTTGCCAAGAACACATGGCTCATCTTTATTTACTAGAGGTGAGACACAGGCAATTGTTGCGGCAACTCTTGGATTTGGAGAGGATGAACAAAGAATTGAGGCGCTTCAGGGATCATATAAAGAGAATTTTATGCTCCATTATAACTTTCCTCCATATTCAGTTGGAGAGGTTGGAAGAATGGGATCAGCTGGAAGAAGAGAAATTGGTCATGGCAAATTAGCATGGAGAGCTCTCAAAGCTGTATTGCCTAATAAGGACGATTTTGATTACACGATCCGATTGGTAGCTGATATTACAGAGTCAAACGGTTCATCATCAATGGCAACTGTTTGTGGATCATCTCTTGCACTGATGGATGCAGGTGTTCCAATTAAAAATTCTGTTTCAGGTATTGCGATGGGATTAATTAAAGAAGGTGATGACTTTGCTGTATTATCAGACATTCTAGGTGATGAAGACCATTTAGGTGATATGGATTTTAAAGTAGCAGGAACTAAAGATGGTGTAACATCATTACAAATGGATATTAAAATTACAGGAATCACATATGAGATCATGGAGAAAGCTCTTGATCAAGCTAAAGGTGGAAGAGAATATATCTTAAAAGAAATGAATAAAACAATAGAAACTCCTAGAACTGAACTTGGACCTTACACACCAAGAATTGAAATGATCAAAGTCAAAAGAGATAATATAGGGGAGATCATTGGAAAAGGTGGGGCAACCATCAAGGACATAATAGAAAAATCTGGAGCAAAAATTGATATCAGTGACAGCGGCAATGTAAAAATAGCTGGAACAAACAATGAGTCAATTCAGGCAGCAATTGAATTAATAAACTCAATTATTGAAGAACCTGAAGTTGGTCAGGTTTATGAAGGTAAAGTTGTAAAAATAATGGAATTTGGTGCATTTGTTAATTTCTTTGGAAAAAGAGATGGCCTTGTTCATATTTCACAACTATCTGAAGAGAGAGTTGAGAAAGTTACTGACGTTGTAAGTGAAGGTGATATAGTGAAAGTC
>MDTA01094140.1_pt1 | contig 22194 bp, 22 predicted proteins | sample 811151 | NCBI WGS metagenome assembly MDTA01 (sample SAMN05326648, study PRJNA326480) | marine metagenome | isolation source: seawater | place: Indian Ocean: South | collected 2010
CACCTGAAGCATGAGCTGGCTGAGGCCTTCCGGACCAACGCCGCCATCGAAGCCCGTCAGGATGCACCGTCGGATGCCGAAGACGAAGCCCCGACCGTGCACCAGACGGCCGTTGAACGGCAGCAGGAACTGGAAGATGCCGCGATTGCCGAATACGTAGCCAAACTCGACACTATCGAAATTGGCAACTGGGTGGAGTTCCGCCTGGTCAACGGCACCAGCTTCCGCTGCAAGCTCTCAGCCATTATTGATGAAGCGGACTGCTTTGTGTTCGTCAACCGGATGGGCCTGAAAGTCATCGAGAAGACCCGTGTCGAGCTGGCTCACGAGATGCGCCGAGGCCGCCTGACTCTGCTCGAACAAGGTGCCTTGATTGACCGGGCCCTGAACGCCGTTGTGGGCAATCTGCGCACCAAAACCGCCTGATTTTGATGCCGGACACGGGTTTTCGTTCACCCTCAATGCCGGCATCCTATCGGCTCCTGCTGGCAGTGTCGCTGGCCATACTGGCCCACACTCTGGTACTGGCCGGGCTTCCATCACCGCTGAAGGAGGCCCGGGAACTGACTCACCGGCTGGTTTTTACGCTGACCAGTCCAGCAGCCATACCAACTCCAGAGAGCGTGGCAAATCCGGAACCTTCGAAGCCCAGGCACACCGAGTTCGAGATCCCGCCGGCCGAGCCGGTGGTAACCTCGACCGAATCCGCCTCCAATGCTGCACCCGAATCGCAGACTGTTACTAAACCACAGCCAGATCCCCCGGAGCGGAAACCCGAAAGTACCCGAACCCGGGAAACCACCGCCGAATCCCCTGCCTCACAGGCCATGCCGGCCCTTAAAGCACGGGTCTCCGAGCCAACGAACACGCCGGAAACCATCAAACGAATCACCGAGTCGCCCACCGAAACCGACCCTTATCTCATCAAGCTCGCCACTCATCTGGCCGAGAAACTCGATCAGAAAAGAGTGCCTGCAATTTCGGCGCTTACAGAGAGAGTGTCCATGGAACTGGAACTGAGACTGATGCCCAACGGCGCCCTCACCCGGGCCCGGGTGATCAAATCGACCGGTGTGCAGAGTATTGATGAGGCCGCCTATCGAACGGCTCTGGCAGCCAGTCCCTACCCGAGTCCGGAAGGGGAGGCTACCGACCGTTTCGAGGTGGAACTGGTGTTCACCCCGAAACAGCCATAAAGGCAGGAGAGATCAGGCTTCGGCCTGACCCGCAGCATCCTTGACCATCTTGGCCAGCTCGCCACTTTCTGACATTTCCAGAACGATGTCGCAACCACCCACCAGCTCACCGTTGATGTAGAGCTGCGGATAGGTTGGCCAGCTGGAATAGACTTTCAGGGCCTCACGCAGTTCCTGATTGTCGAGAATATTCACAAACGCAAAGCGCTCACCGCACGCCATCAGAGCCTGAACAGTACGTGCCGAGAAACCGCACTGCGGAGCTTGCGGGGTGCCCTTCATGTAAAGAATAACCGGGTTCTCTTCAAGTTGGCTCTTGATGGTTTCATTGATGTCCATGAACTCATTCCTCTGGTTGGGAGTCAGCTTTGCCGCCAAACGGCCTTTGCGCTTATTGTACACGGGTGCCTCAGGCCTCAACAAACCGTCCGTTTTGACCCAGAACAACAGCACCGCGCCCGGCGTTGTTTTCAGGGTAGCGACGGGCTAGACTTGTTGGCTTTTCCGAACGGGCAGTTTGCTTGAAACAGGGGCCTTTCATGGCAGCAAGACATTTTCTGACACTGAACGACATGACCAAGGCGGAACTGGAAGATCTGCTCGATCATGCTTCCAAATTACGCAAAGAGTGGCGTTCAGGCCAGACCAGGGACACCCTTAAAAACCGGGTGCTGGCAATGATCTTCGAAAAATCGTCCACCCAGACCCGGGTTTCCTTCGAAGCCGGCATGACCCAGCTCGGGGGTAGCGCCATGTTCCTCTCGCCCAAGGATACACAGCTTGGCCGCGGCGAACCGATCGAGGATTCTGCCATTGTGATCTCCAGCATGGTCGACGCGGTGATGATCCGTACCTTTGCCCACGAAACGGTCGAGCGCTTTGCCACTGCCTCCAGCAAGCCTGTGATCAACGCTCTCACCGACGAATTCCACCCCTGCCAGCTGCTGGCCGACATGCAGACCTATCGGGAGCTTCGCGGCAGCATCCGTGGTGCCACCGTGGCCTGGATTGGTGACGGCAACAATATGTGCCACTCGTACATAAACGCTGCAGAGCGTTTCGATTTCCACCTGAACGTTGCCTGCCCAGAGGGTTACGAACCGGATCAACAACTGATCGAACAGCATGCTGACAGGGTGACCGTTGTGCGCGCGCCAGAAGAGGCAGCACGAGGCGCCCAACTGCTGGTCACCGATGTCTGGGCTTCCATGGGCCAGGAAGACGAGCAGAAAGCCCGGGAAAAAGCCTTCCGCAGCTATCAGATCAACCCGGCTCTGATGGCTCAGGCCGACAAAGACGCCCTCTTCATGCACTGCCTGCCCGCCCACCGGGGCGAAGAGATTTCGGCAGACATGATGGACCACGAAAGTTCAGCAGTCTGGCATGAGGCGGAAAACCGGCTGCATGCCCAGAAAGCCTTGCTGGAATTCCTGATTCTCAATCGTCTGGACTGATCCATGCCCGAAGCCCTGGTGCCCCCCGCAGACTGGCTGCTGGAAGTAAACAATCTGTCCTGTGGCTACGGCGGTGATTCCGTCGTCAAGGACGTCAGCTTTGCCCTCAGCCACGGTGATATTGGCTGCCTGCTGGGCCCCAGCGGCTGTGGCAAGAGCACCATTCTCCGGGCGCTGGCCGGCTTCCTGCCGATTTCCCGGGGTGAAATCCGCCTGCAGTCACAGGCCATCAGCCTGCCCGGGCGGGCACTGCAACCGGAAAAGCGCAAGATTGGCATGGTGTTCCAGGACTATGCCCTTTTTCCGCATCTGAGCATTGCCGATAACGTCGGCTTCGGTCTGAAGTCATTAAGCAAAGCGGAACGTCGACAAAAGGTCATGGAGTTGCTGAACCTGGTGCACCTCCAGGACCTTGCAGACAACTATCCCCACGAGCTGTCTGGCGGCCAGCAACAACGGGTGGCCCTGGCCCGGGCACTTGCACCAGAGCCAACACTGATCCTGCTGGATGAGCCTTTCTCCAACCTGGACACGGATCTGCGCCGCCGGCTGAGCCTGGATGTGCGGGAAATCCTCAAGACTCTCGGCATCAGCGCCATCCTGGTTACCCATGATCAGCAGGAAGCCTTTGCCATGTGTGATCAGGTGGCGGTTCTCCGGGACGGGCAGATTCAACAGTGGGATGTGCCCTACAACCTCTACCATGAGCCGGCGAACCGGTTCGTGGCCAGTTTTGTCGGGCAAGGTGGGTTTATTCCCGGCAAGGCCCTGGGCCCTGACACCATAGAATCGGAACTGGGCGTCATCCATGGCAACCGGGCCTACAAATGGCAACCAGGCACCCTGCTGGACGTCCTGATCCGGCCGGACGACATTGTTTTCGATGAAGACTCAGAGCTGAAGCCAAAGGTGGTGGAAAAAACCTTTGCCGGAACCTCCACGCTCTATCGTTTCCGGTGTTCAGAAGACACTGAATTTGAGGCCCTGTTCCGGAGCCACCTGGACTTTAACCTGGGTGAGCAGGTACCGGTCCGGGTGGAGGCTGATCACCTGATCGCCTTCGAACGCACCGGCCACTGAACCTCAGTGATTACAGACTCGCTCAACAGCATCCAGCCAGCCGGCATAGAGTGATTCCCGCAGCCCCGGCGCCATATCCGGCCGGAACTGGCGCTCGCATTCCCAAAGCGACGTAATCTGCTCCAGGCTATCGAAAACCCCGGTCTGCAAACCCGCAAGGTAGGCCGCCCCGAGAGCCGTGGTTTCGGTCACACTTGGCCGGTCAACCGGCACATTGAGAATGTCAGATAAAAACTGCATTACCCAGTCGTTCACGGCCATGCCTCCGTCGACCCGCAGGGATTCCAGCCGGGCACCATCGTTGCGAATGGCGCGCACCAGGTCTTTGGTCTGATAGCACACCGACTGCAAACCCGCCGTGACAATCTCGGCAATGCCGGTATCCCGGGTCAGCCCCAGGATTGCACCCCGGGCGTTCGGGTCCCAGTGCGGGGCTCCCAGGCCGGTGAACGCGGGCACCAGATACACCGGATTATTCACACCGACCGTCGCCGCATGCTCCGCCGATTCCCGGGCATGGGAAATCAACCGAAGCCCATCCCTGAGCCACTGCATGGCGGCACCGGCAACAAAAATACTGCCTTCAATGGCATAGCAGGGTTTGCCGTTGAGGCGGTAAGCTACCGTCGTCAATAACCGGTTTTCAGAGCGCAGGGCCTGCTGGCCGGTGTTGAGCATCAGGAAACAGCCTGTGCCATAGGTACTCTTGGCCATTCCCGGCTCAAAACAGGCCTGGCCGATCAAAGCGGCATGCTGATCACCGGCAATACCGGCAATCATCACCGAAGCGCCCAGACATTCGGGTTCCGTCAACCCGTACTCAGCTGCACTGTCGAATACCTCCGGCAACAGAGCAGCAGGCACCCGAAACAGCTTGAGCAGCTGCGGGTCCCATTGCTGTGTATGGATATTGAACAGTGCAGTGCGGGACGCATTGGTGGCATCGGTACGATGGTGCTTGCCGCCGGTCAGATTCCAGAGCAACCAGGTATCAATGGTGCCAAAGGCCAACTCACCGGCTTCCGCGCGCTGGCGGGCACCGTCAACGTTGTCCAGAATCCACGCTATCTTGGTGGCAGAGAAGTAGGGATCAATCAATAATCCGGTGCGGTCAACCACCAGGGATTCATGGCCATCCTGGCGCAACTTGGTACACCAGGACGCGGTACGGCGATCCTGCCAGACAATGGCGTGATGAATCGGCTGCCCCGTCGCCCTGTCCCAGATCACAGTGGTTTCCCGCTGGTTGGTAATGCCGATGCCTGCGAGGTCAGATGCCTTAATCTTGCCGTTGCTCAGGGCTGAACGACAGACCGCCAGCGTACTGTCCCATATTTCCATAGCATCGTGCTCAACCCAGCCATCTTTGGGGAAGTACTGGTGAAACTCCTGCTGGGCAACGGCCACCTGAGCGCCTTTGTCATCAAACACGATGGCGCGGGAACTGGTGGTACCCTGGTCTATGGCAAGCAGATATCGGGACATCAAAACCTCCTGTTGTTTTCAGGAGATTCTAACAGGACGGGGATCGAGCGGTGTGACGCGGCGCGGAAATAAAAAAAGGGCCGGAAAAACCGGCCCTCAAATGACGAATGAAACAAGGAAAGTTCGTAAGAACTACAACCTCAAAAGTCATCCCTTACGCTTTGAAGTATTACCCAGGGCTGCGGAGGGTTCAGTTGTGGTTGTGTAGAGCTTTGTTACATCAGGTGAGGTACCGAGCACTGGTTCACAAATCCGGGTCTGCGGGCTTCAGGCGCGGCCAGACCAGGCTGAACCGGGCTCCGCCCAAGACATCACTGCGGCCCACAAACGCCTGCCCACCGTGCCAGTACAGAATCCTGCGAACAATGGACAGGCCCAACCCGTAGCCGCCTGAGGTGCGGGTACGACTGTCATCAAGCCGGGCAAAGGCGGTGAACACTTTTTCCCAGTCCTGTTCCGGAATGCCCGGGCCATCGTCTTCCACATCAATCCGGCAATTATCTTCATCCAGATGGCAACTCACCCGCACACGGCCTGCGGCATAGCGCGCGGCATTGCCGACCAGGTTCTGAACCGCCCGGTGAATGTAACGAGGCTCCATATCGGCCTGTGCCCAGCGCTCCGAAGCTTCGTCAATCTGACACTCAATGTCGACTCCCTCCCGGATAAGCCGCTGTTCGGAGACAACCTGCCTGACTATATCCGTGACCGATCCCTCCCGGAGACTGAACACCGGCCCGCCCTGCTCCAGCCGGGCATAGGTCAGGATCTCGTCAATCAGTTCGTCGAGCTCCTGGATGTCGCCATCAATGCCCTCGAGCTGCTTTTCAAGCACTTCCTGGGTACTACCGGATTCAATCATCTGGACGCCGAACCGGATACGGGCCACCGGCGTTCTCAGTTCGTGGGAAACCGCGTGAATCATTTCCCGCTGCACCTGCACCAGGCGCTGGATATGTTCCGCCATTCCATTGAACGAAGTCCCCAGCCGGGACACGAGCGTGCCCTGCTCGGATTCCACCCGGGCTCCCATCTCACCCCGGGCAATACGAATCGCTACCGACTCAACCTTGCGCAGATGACTCTCTACAAAACGCAACGCAAGAAACAGGGCCACTGCCAGCACGCCACCGACAACAGCGGTCAGCAGCAAGATAATCGGCCAACCCCAGGGATTGAAGGGGGGAGGCAATGTCACCACAACCAATGCGCCTTCCGACAAACGAACCAGCGCCCTGGCACGGTTATCACCGTGTTCAAAAATCGCCAGCCCGGTGTCGCCAAGCCGCTCAAGCGCCTGCTGATCCGGCAGATCCTCGGCCTTCTGAACCAGACGGATATCGAGATTCAGAGATTCAGCCAATTGCTGCGCCACATCCGCACGCTGAGCCGCAGGGCTGGTATCCAGATGCCAACGCACCATCAACGAGATTGCCCGGGCCAGATCCCGGTAGGGTTGCTCCAGGTGTATGCCGAGTACCTCGCCCCCGAGACCAAGGACATAATAGCCATACCCGCTATCGGTTGACTGCGCCACCACCTGGCCATAGCCCAGGCGCTCAAGCGCAACCTGGGAAAGCCCGAAGTCGGCCGCAACGCCACTGTGCAGACCAAACATCGGGGCCATCCAGTGATACTGACTGAGCGGATCCGGGGCCGCTGCCAGCCAACGCATAACCGGTGTCATGGCCTGCTCATGCCAGTATTGTTCGCGAACGGAGTTGATGCCGTTAAACAGCAGGACGCACACCAGCACGACCGCCGCCGCAATGGCAGCAATACGAGCGTAGGCTTTCAGGAAAAATTTCAGGGACATCGGGCCAACCCTGGTAACCGGCGTTGCCACCTTCGGGGCGGCAACGCCTCAGGCGCGATCAGGCTTCCTTGACGAACAGGTAGCCCTTGCTGCGAACGGTTTTGATACGGCGCGGGTGGATGGGATCGTCACCGATTTTCGGGCGGATCCTGGACACGCGAACGTCAATGGAACGATCCTGCCCATCGTACTCGATGCCCCGGAGTGCGGTGAAAATCTCTTCCCTGCTCAGCACCCGCCCGGCATTACTGGCCAGCAGCCAGAGCAGGTCGAACTCAGCACTGGTGAGGTCGATACTTTCGTCACTTAACCAGGCTTCACGCATGGAACGATCGACCACGAGGTCGTTGAACTGCAAACGCACCGGCTCCTCCCCGGACGTCTCCTGCCCACTAACGGGCGAGGTTTCTACCCGGCGGAGCATGGCACGGATGCGGGCGAGCAGAACGCGCGGTTGGACCGGTTTGCCAATGTAGTCATCCGCGCCCATTTCCAGGCCCAGGACCTGGTCCAGGTCGTCTGTCCGGGCGGTGAGCATAATAATGGGGCCATTGAAGAACGGCCGTACCCGCCGGCAGATGGACAGACCATCTTCGCCAGGCAGCATCAGATCCAGAACCACAAGATCAGGCTGCTCGTTGCGGATCCGCTCAACAGCGGCTCCCCCGTGGGTTTCCAACGACACTGTCAGGCCATTGTTCTCAAGGTACTCGCGGGTCAGATCCGCAAGCCGCTCATCGTCCTCTACGATCAGGATTCGCCAACTCTCGTTTGTTTGTTCCACGCCATCCATCTCTGATTATTTTATTCCGGTTTCAGGGTTGTACACCCGACGATACAGGCAACGTTCAGTTACAGCAATTATACATGCTATTCAGAAATATACATGGAACCGCCAAAGGGTTACAGCCTGTGACACATATCCGTTTTCCTGAAAACGGTCTCGCACTGTCACAGAGACGTCACCCCGGCGTCACCCATCTGTCATACCCGCTTCATAGCCTTGACCTGAAACAGAAACACAGAGGCCAAGCCATGACTGCAACCACCGCGAGCCTTCAACCCCGCCGGGGCCGTAACCTGAGCACCGAACTGACCCGTGACCCGGAGCTCATAGAAGCGGCGCAGCGCCTGCGTTACCGGGTATTCTCCGAGGAGTATGGCAGCGATCTCGGCGCCACAATCCCGGGTATTGATGCCGATGCCTACGATGCGGCATGCGATCACCTGATCGTCACCGACGCAGACACCGGTGAACTGGTGGCCACCACCCGCATACTTCATCAGGACGATACGGCTTCCGTTGGCGGCTTCTACTCCCGAGGCGAGTTTGATCTCGCGGCTCTGGAAGCCCTGCCTGGAACACTGGCTGAACTCGGCCGCACCTGCGTGCACCCGGACTACCGCAATGGCGGCACCATCACGCTGCTGTGGTCAGCGGTGGCGGAGTACCTGGTGCAGCGCAACGTTACCCATCTGATCGGCTGCGCCAGTATCAGCATGGCCGACGGCGGGGCAAAAGCCTGGCATGTGGCCCGGCTCCTGCAACAACAGCATCTGTCTGAGCCGCATTGTCGGGTAACGCCAAAGCGCCAACTGCCACATCTTGCCCATCCGGAATCAGAACGCTCTGTGGACATACCGCCCCTGATCAAGGCGTACATGCGCCTGGGCGCAAGGGTCTGTGGCGAGCCTTGCTGGGATCCTGAATTCCGCTGTGCCGACATGCTGGTGCTGCTGGAGGTCAGTAACCTGGCCGGCCGCTACAGCCGGCACTTCCTGCGCCGCCCCGCCTGATTCGGAGGATCGCCGATGAGTTGGCTTCGACTGAGCTTTCGGTTAGCAATGTTTGCAGGCTTCCTTGTCGGAGCCTGCGCGCTGGCGGCTTTGCTCCGGATCTCCGATCTGGCCAGGACCAGACCGGTGGACAGGAATCCCTGGGCCACAATCTGTTTTCGGAAGGCATGTCAATGCCTGGGCTGGCAGGTTCAGGTTTATGGCCAGCCCTGCCCGGAAAACGCCCTGTTTGTCGCCAACCACATCAGCTGGTCAGACATCCCGGTTCTTGGCAGCATCACGCCCATGCGGTTTCTGTCAAAAGCGGAAGTAGGTCAATGGCCGGTGATCGGCTGGCTGGCCCGGCAGGCCGGCACGCTGTTCATCAAACGTGGCGGCGGTCAGGCCAGGGCTATCAAAGCCAGTATCGCGCAATGCCTGCAGGCTGGAGAATCGGTGATGGTCTATCCAGAGGGAACCACCAGCACCGGGGTAGCCGTATTACCCATGCACGGACTGTTGATGAGCGCCGCCCGGGACAGCAACACGGCCATACAGCCAGTGTCCATCGGTTATCGGCGAGAACGGCGCCCTGACTCACTGGCGCCCTTTGTGGGCGATGACAGTTTCCACTGTCATCTGTTCAGGCTGCTGCGACAGCCACCGGGGCAGATCATCGTAATACTGCATCCGCCCCTTGGACCGGATCCGGATCTATCCCTGAATGAGCTGACCGGGTGCATACACCAGCAGATCAGCCAGGGCCTCGCCCGCATTCACTCGGGCGAGTTCGACCAGGTACCCGAACGCCCTCTCAGAACAGCGGGCGACCCTGAGCTACCTCGTCTTCAGTAGCCTCGCGACGACCCACGATTTCCAGATCAAAATAAAGGGTGAAACCGGCCAAAGGGTGATTGGCATCCACTTTGACCAGGTTGCCGTCGATCGCCACCACCTGTACCACCTGGGCCTGATCACCGGAGTTAGTCTGGAATTTCATGCCCACATCCAGGTTTTCAACGCCCTCAAAGAGGGAACGGGGCACCTTGCGCACCAGGTCCTCGCGGTATTCGCCGTAGGCCATCTCCGGTGGCACGGTCACTTCCAGGCAATCACCTACGTTTCGGTCTTTCACCGCCTCCTGAATGCCGGCAATGATCTCGGGGCTGCCGTAGATAAAGTGCAGAGGCTCGCTGCCTTCAGACGTATCCACCAGCTCACCGATGCGGTTCTTGAGCACGTAATGGACGGTAAAAACATCCGGCCGGGTGTTCGGGTTATCGGCTTGCATCAGCTGTTTTCGCTTCCTGTCTTTGTCGCGGGTTCAAGTTGCTGCAGGCCATGTATCACCAGTTTGCGATCCAGCTTCTCCCGAATGCCTGAGGGGTTGTTCAACCCCATGCGTTCGAGCAGCACCGCGTACTGGCCAGTATCGTCTTCAGCCCGGATGGCCTGCCAAAGGGTCGCCAGTTTACCACGGGGAGTGGCGGTTGCGGCTTTCAGTCCTTTAAGGGCTTTCCCCAGGGTCAGCTCCTCATCGGTGAAATCCCGGCCGAACGGGAACGCCGGGAACCAGTCGCCCTTACCGGGTGCAGCCAAAGCCTGGCGAACCGACGCCGGCGTATTGTTCTGCCAGTCCGCAGGCAAGCGGAAATCGTCACGGACCTTGCCCGCCTTCTGGGCCTGTTTCAGCAAATCCGCCTGGAAACGGGAATCGGCAATACGGATCAGCGCCAGGAACACATCTTCGTCGGACCGCCCCCGCAAATCGGCAATGCCGTACTCCGTGATCACAATGTCCCTGAGATGTCTTGGAATGGTGCAATGGGCATAGTTGAATACAATGTTGGACACTACCTGCCCACCCGACATGCGGGTGGCTCTGAGAGCCAGGATGGAGCGCGCCCCGGGCAACTCATGGGCCATCGAAACAAAGTTGTACTGCCCCCCCACACCACTGACCACGCGACCATCATCCAGCCCATCTGACACTGCCGCGCCATTGAGGGTGTACATCATCGCAGAGTTGATAAACCGACCGTGCAAACGCTGGGCGGCTTTGAGCTTCTGATCTCCGAAACGGTGATCGTAAAGGTGGTTGATGAAATTGACACTGGTCATGCAGATCTTGTCACGCTGCTCTGGCGACAGATCTCTCAGAGCCTGGTAGAAGGCCTCCGGCCCCACGTAGAAGCCCCCGTGCATGGCAATACCACCGGTGAGCCTTGAACCAAGACCCAGGGCCGCCAGCGCCTCACGGGTCTGATCCTGGCTGAGGTCTGCTTCTACAGCGTGATCTTCACTCAGGCGCAGGCGTCCGCCACGGAATTCCACTGTGTCCCGCAGAATGCCGTACTGAATCAGCCAGTTGACATCCCGCGCCCGCAATGGCGAGTCGATAAGCCCTTCCCGGACCAGCACATCCAGCATGTCGAGCGACGGCGTCAGGGTAATCTCGCCCCGGTTGATCAGAGTCTGCAAACCGGCATGATCAAATACTTCCCGCTTCAGGATGCCCTCCTGCATCAGATACAGGAAGCCATCCACCATCATTTCACTACAGCCATACAGGCCGGTCTCGAACGTACCGGTACCGCCGCAGCTGTCAACCACAGGGAACCTGGATCCCACATCCAGGTGGTCATAAACTGCGCGCCAGGCATCATTGTGCTTGTGGCGCAGAATGGCGTTGTGAACCAGCGAGGCTCCCAGTGAACCGATGCCAACCTGAAGGGTTCCGCCATCCTTCAACAGGCAGCTGGCGTAGAATCCGATGAGGTGATCAGACGGACTGATGGCCATCTGAGGAGCCGAGAATAACGGATAGTCTGTCGATGGATGACTGAAGAGAAGATCAAACTGCTGTTCCTCGACGGCTGCATGATGGCCAAACCAGGGCAGGTACTGATTGATTTCAGCCACCATGGCCACCGGTACGCCCTGCTGTTCACGCTCCCGCAGCAGCGGCAGGATATCGAGTGACAGGTCCGGGTTACAGCTAAAGCTCACCTGGCCCGGAAAGCCATTGGGCTCGCCTGGGGAAACCATCTGCCCCACCACATTCACACCCTGCGCCATCAGATCGCGAACGGCATGGGTGTAGTTGGTGCATACATAGTTTCGCTGCTGGTTGCGATTGTTCAGGTAGCTGCCAGCTTTGAAGAAAAATTCAGACACCTGGACATTGCTTGGCAAGCGGTTATTGGCGACATCACGGGCATAGGCCAGTTCCGGAATATCGCCAAACAGGCGCTTGGCGAAGGGCCCCATGAAACGTTTTTCCAGTGAAGAACTGCCCTCAGGCGCTAACAGGGAGAGCGCGGTCACAATATGCAGCTCAATGTCCGGATCATCCTTGGCACGCTGATAGAGCGCATTCACAAACCTCACCGGCTTGCCAAGACCAAGCGGCAAGCCCAGGGTAATGCGCTTGCCAACCCGTTCAATCACCCGATCAACACACCGTTCTGCGTCGTCGCAATAGACTCCGTTCTCTGCTGCCATTACCGGCTCCTCGTCGCTTGAGAATCTCAATTAAGGTGGATGATCACACGGCAGATTCAAGCTGACAATGCGTCAGGTCATGACATTTTGACAAAGCGGATGTCGGGAGAAAGATGGCGGGCACGCCAAGGAACAGTGGTCAGAACTTCCAGCGCAGGTTCAGGCAGGCACCTTCGTTCAACAGGGCGATGCCGTGGTCAGGCTGAGCCGGATCGGAAGCATAGGTCTTTTCAGCAGTGCGGGAGCGGCTGAGGCTCAGGCTGAGCAGACGGGAACCGATAGCGGTAAGTGCATCACTGCGGTCGTCTTCATAATCGCCGGACATCCATTCCTGGAGTTCATATACCTCCTCCGCTGTCGTCATTTCGTCGCGCTCGGCCATCATGCGTTCGGAGAGCATCGGCTCCGACAACATGGGCTGCGCAGCGTCTGCCCGCATCGCAAAGGCGACGCTATTCAGGGCAAGAAGGACGACGAACAGGCGAAGAATCATGGCAACAGGAAATCCGGTATCGACATTGGCTTTATTTAACTCACAGTACCAAAGTCTAATGATTGCGGCGAAGAATGGTGTGATTTTGCACACAATTTCGCCAGCGTTCCGTCGCCTGACACCAGCTTTTTTGTCAATAAATGATCACTTATATTGCAATATGTAACGACCCTGCCGCTGGTCGGAGCGGCAGGATCGCACCTGGCTACTGCAAGCCCCTGTTCATACAGTCTTCAAGGGCAGGGATAGGTGAACTCGGCATGGATCGCCTCGATGGCGGACACGAGGTCGGGGCTCAGAGTCACACTGGCTGACCCGATGTTCTCCCTGAGCTGCTCCATGGTGGTTGCGCCAATGATGTTACTGGTTACGAACTCCCGACTGTTCACCCAGGCCAGGGCCAACTGGGCCGGCGTCAGGCCATGCTGATGTGCCAGTTCCACATAGGCCCGCGTGGCATCCGCGGCCCGGTCATTGGTGTAGCGACTGAAACGCTCGTACAGCGTCAGGCGGGCCTTTTCCGGCCATTTGCCGCCCAGATATTTGCCGGTCAGCATGCCAAAGGCCAGTGGTGAATAGGCCAGCAAGCCGGTGCCTTCGCGATGGGCAAACTCCGCCAGGCCTGCTTCAAAGGAACGGTTCAACAGGTTGTAGGGGTTCTGGATAGAGACCACTCGAGGCCAACCACGCTGCTCCGACAGGCGCAGGTACTGCATGGTGCCCCACGGCGTCTCATTGGACAGCCCGATATGCCTGACCTTGCCTTCACGCACCAGTTCGTCCAGCGCTTCCAGTGTTTCCTCAATGGGCGTCATCTGCTCATCGGGATTACGGTCATAACCGAGCTTGCCAAAAAAATTGGCGTTCCGGTCCGGCCAGTGCACCTGATAAAGATCGATGTAATCCGTCTGCAGGCGCTTAAGGCTGCCCTCACAGGCAGAGCGGATATGCTCCCGGGTCAGCCTCGGCCCCCCGCGCAAATACCCGAGGCCATTACCCGGCCCGGCCACCTTGCTGGCGATCACCAGATCATCACGCTGGCCACGGCGGGCCAGCCAGTTGCCCAGATACTGCTCGGTCAGGCCCTGGGTTTCTGCCCTGGGTGGCACTGGATACATTTCAGCGGCGTCGATGAAATTGATGCCCTGCTCCATGGCATAGTCGAGCTGCTGAAAGGCTTCCTGCTCGCTGTTCTGCTCGCCCCAGGTCATGGTTCCCAGGCAGATCAGGCTGACCTCGATATCTGTAAAGCCAAGTTTTCGCGTTTGCATGGAATCTCCTTGCAATAGGTCGATAAGAGACGGGGTAAAAACACGTAAACGGAATGTCACGGAGTTGTCGCATTTCTGTCATGGCGTCTTTCCATAGTAAAGGCATGACAGCAGAACCTTCAGGAACCCCCGTGACCGAAGCCCAGTTGACCGAACGGCGACCGCAACACATTACCATTGTTTCCGAGACGTTTCCGCCGGAAATCAATGGTGTTGCCAACACCATGCGGCACCTGTGTCAGGGGCTGATGCAACGGGGCCACCATGTAACCGTGGTGCGCCCCCGGCAGCCTCACGAACAGAAAGGGCTGTTTGAGAGTACCGGGAGCGGGTTGTTTTCCACCGAACTGGTGGTTAATGGCTTGCCTCTTCCCGGCTACGCAGATCTGCGCTTCGGTACCGCCCGCCCCTCGAGCCTGAAAAAGCTCTGGCAGAAACAGCGGCCCGACGGCATCTATGTGGCAACCCAGGGGCCACTCGGCGTGGCGGCCGTGAACGCGGCTCGCAGCCTCGCCCTGCCTGTCAGTTCCGGGTTCCATACCAACTTCCATCAGTACTCTCGCTATTACGGAGCGGGCCTGCTCGAACGGTTGCTGTGTGCCTACGGTCGCTGGTTCCATAACAGAACAGCCATCACCCTGGTGCCTACCGGTCGCATGCAGCGGGTTACCCGGGACATGGGGATCACCCGCACCGGCCTCTGGAGCCGGGGCGTGGATTGCCAGCGCTTCACCCCCCACAAACGCGACCAATCCCTGCGTCGGCAATGGGGGCTGCACGACAACGAACGTGCCGTACTCTATGTCGGGCGCCTGGCTGCGGAAAAAAACCTGCGCATGGCTGTTGCCTGCTTCGAGCGTATCCGCGGCCTGCATCCTAATGCCCGCTTCGTGCTGGTAGGGGATGGCCCCATGCGCCGCTCCCTGGAAGACCGGCACCCGGACTACATATTCTGTGGCACCCGACGGGGCGAAGATCTGGCCCGGCACTATGCCTCCGGTGACCTGTTCCTGTTTCCGAGCAAAACCGACACCTTCGGCAACGTGGTGCTGGAAGCCATGGCCAGCGGACTGGGCATCGTCGCCTTCGACGATGCGGCAGCCGCAGAACATATCCGACACGACGAAAACGGCATGAAGGCTGAACTGACAGACGACGAAGACTTCATCAATCACGCCCTGAGACTGGCCGACCAGCCCTCACTGTTGAACCGAGTCCGCGCCCAGGCTCGCCTGGACGCCCTCGAATTGAATTGGAGCAGCCAGATCGACCAGTTTGAACAGCTGGTTTTAAACCAAACTGCACAGGCCCGATACCATGGCATTAACAAGCAAGGCATCTCGCTTCTTTGAGTTGGCCGACCAGCGAGAATTCGCGGTCTGCCAGGCCATTAACCGCAGCGTACGATTCCGGCCAATTCTGGGGTATTTCCGAGTCGTCAGCCGACTTGGCGACGGTTGGTTCTGGTACGCACTGATTCTCTCACTGCCTTTCTACGCCGGGGACTATGGCCCGGCCCTGGCACTTCAAATGGCGCTTACCGGGCTCACCTGCACACTGACCTACAAGGCCCTGAAGCGCTGGCTGATCCGCGAACGGCCTTTTATTTCGTTTCCGGTTATTAACTGTGCAACGCCGCCACTGGACCGGTACAGCTTTCCATCCGGCCACACCCTGCACGCGGTGTGTTTTCAGGCCATGCTGTTCGTTGCGCTCCCGGCCCTGGCCTGGTGTGTGCTTCCGTTCACCTTGTCAGTGGCGGCATCCCGGGTCATTCTCGGGCTCCACTACCCCAGCGATGTCCTGGCCGGCGCCTTGATTGGTGGCACTATGGGCTGGGCCTCTATGCAGTGGCTGGCCGGCTGAGCCCAACCCAGGCAGTTGCCGCATTCTGGTCTACACTGATTCCGGAGAATCCTGCCGGAGTGAGTCATGAACACAAAGATCCTGCTGGTCACCGGGGCCGCAATTATTCTGGCGCTGGCGCTCCTGTGGCCGACCAATACCCCGCCACCCGAGTTACCGCCAGCCGGAAACGCTCCGGATACCGCTTCAGATCCGGCCGAGGCCCCCCCGCCCTCTTCCGATGCCCTGTCACCAGAACAACAGGCGCTGCTGGACAACCCCAAGGTCAAGGCCTACGCCCAGCGGCTTGAATTTGAAGATGACCTGCACGATTTCTTTGCCAACGCCCCATCTCTCCCCGAACAGGAACGCCGGGCCCTGGCCGATGCCCTGCAAGAGCGTATGAACGAATACGAGGGATCTGTGCAGATGAGTGCTCCGGAAGCCGCGCTAATTCAACTGGCGATGATCCAGATTCTGGAGCCGGATGAGGAGGCAGCAAAAGCCGCCGCACAGCAACTCATGGATCGGTACCGGGCTGAATCCGGAGCCAGACTGCAGGCCTGGCTGGACGAACCCAGGCCGGACTTCGAACGCTACAAGGCCCGGGAAAAGGCGATTGTGGAAGAAGTGATGGCCATGGATGATATTCCCGGCGGACTGACCCGGGACCAATACCTGCGCGAGCGCCTTCAGGAAGCTCGGGTAGAGGCCATGGGCCGGTCCGCCGGCAATAATCAGAGCAACTGATCCAGCGACCAGTACAACAGGTTGAACGGTTTATTGTAATCGGCCACCGTATCGGTCTCCGAGGCCTGCATCACCGCTCCGCTGCCATTCATCACGTTATTGACGAAATCCCCCAGTTCCAGGCCCAACTCCTGAATATCCGAATTGGCGAACTCGATAATGGACGTGCAGTGACTTTCATTCACGTCCCGAAACATGGGCAGGTAATAGCCGAAGTTATCCAGCCCGGCCAGCGTCTGCGTCAACCGTTCGGTGTCCACGGCCCACTTCTGATGCAGCAAAGCCTCCTTAGTGGCCTGATCCGGCGCATTCTCGATCTCCGGGAAGAAGCGCTCATAGGAATAGGAGGAGTAGTTCAGATCCCGCCAGAAATGCGTATGCCCCATGCGGTCCTGTGGCAGCGCCGTCGCCAGCGCAGGATACAGGCTGCCGAGGTCATTCAGGTTCAGTGCCGGTAAACCGGACTTCAGGTAAGCCAGCGGGCCACCCGGCTGGTCCAGCCCCCAGGATTGCCTGATGAAGCTCTGTAACAGCACCGAAGGATACTGCTGAGGGTCCGCGCCAACCGGAGCACTGAAGGCAGGGCCTGAATCGTTGATCAGGAAACTGCGAGTCGGCGCCATGTCCCGCCGGGTTGGGTGATAGTTGGTCAAGCCACCAATGCCACCAGCACTGCAACCGGTCGCCAGCATCTGCCCGGGGCGTTGCAGGTTGTCCTTGAGCCAGCTGATCACCGCCCGGGTATTCCTCAGGCCGTTGTGATGCCAGATCAGAGGTTCCGCCTCGCCTTCAGGATCTTCATACACCGCCACCCGGTCACCGGAATAGATATCCCCCGTACAGTAGGGTACGTAGACCATGTTCCAGTTCTGGGTTTTTACCCGGGTCCAGGGATGCAGACGAACCACAAACGGGCTCACGAGGCTGGCGCCGGGATTCAACAGAGACATGTAATCATCCGGGATACCATCGGGATTACGAGCTCCCCGGATCCCGGTCTGACCACTGCAACTCTCGTAATCCCAGCAGGCACCGCCACCTTCAAAATAAACCACGGTATTGGAAGTGTTCGGCACCCGGTTCACGAAGAACTTGTACTCCGAACCGTTACCGCATACAGCGCCGGTTTCCGGCGCCAGTGCGATGGTCTGCCACTGGTAGTAGGCCCCCGCCGAGAAATTCTCGTAGCCATCGGGATTGGCCAACAAAGGGTAGGCACCCTGGCGCTGATCCGATGTCACCGGATTATCGGCACCGGGCGGCGACGCCAGGTTACCCAGGGTTCGCCAGAATCCATAATCCCCCAGCTCCGCCGATACCGGAGCCGACAGCAACAATAACAACAAGCCCGCCAGCGCACCGGAGCGCCAGGGGCCACAACAGCCAGCTTTGTTCATTCTTGTTCTCCTGCGATTGTTGTTTCGGGGCGGGCGTGGCCCGCAACGCTTACAGCAGGATAGCGTCACCTAAAAGCTAGAGGTGACACACTGTCACGTCAAAGCGGCAGCCATACCGTTTTAAACTAAAAAAATGGCGGATATGCCCGCGGGGACCGAAGTCAGTCAAACAGGCGCAACTGGGTGACCGGAGCATCGTCATTGCGGAACCGGACTCCCACTCCCAGCAGGCGAACCGGGCGGTCTTTGGGCATCAGCTCTTCGAGCAGTGGCTGGAAATCCACCAGGGCCGGCTCGGTAACGGACTCCCGAACCCGCTCCAGTGTGTGGGTGGAAAAATCGCTGTAGCGGATTTTCACGAACAGCTTGTGTATCGGCTTGTGCTGCCCCTTGCGCGAGAGGCGAAGATTGAGGTCGGCCACCAGGGCCGGCATCACGGTATCGCAGGCGCTCCGGTCAGGGAGGTCCTGGGAAAAGGTGCGCTCGACGCTCACCGACTTGGCCACCCGCGACACCACAACGGGGCGATTGTCCCGGCCATGGGCCATTTCAAACAAACGATAGCCCTGTTTGCCAAACTTCTCGATCAACACGTCGGCACCCAGCGCCTGCATATCGCCACAGGTTTTCACACCCAGGGCGTGCAGCCGGGCCGCGGTCACCTGCCCTACACCGAAGAGCTTTTCCACCGGCAGCTCGCTTACAAAGTCGGCCACCTCCGGCGGCGTAATCACAAACAGACCATCGGGCTTGCGCCAGTCACTGGCAATTTTGGCAAGGAACTTGTTGGGGGCCACGCCGGCGGAAATGGTAATGCCGACTTCCCTGCTCACCCGCTCCCGCAGGTGCCGCGCCATCAAGGTGGCACTGCCCTTGAACGCGTCAACATCGGTCACATCCAGAAACGCCTCATCCAGGGACAAGGGCTCAACCAGATCGGTCATCTCCCGCAGTATCGCCATCACCTGCTGGGAAACTGCCCGGTAACGGCCCATGTCCGGCGGTACCGTGACCAGGCCGGGGCACAACCGCCGGGCTTCGCTGCCGGGCATGGCCGAACGCACGCCAAAAGCCCGGGCCCGGTAGTTGCAGGTGGTCACCACACCACGGCCGCCCTCGCCACCCACCGCCAGCGGAACATCCCGCAAGCTTGGGTCGTCACGCATCTCGACGGCGGCATAGAAGCAGTCGCAGTCCACATGAATGATCTTGCGCTGGGCCATAGGGGCGGGCTCACGTTAACAATCTGTACGTTTATACAGCCTTGTATCTTACGGTAACATGCCGAGAATGTCAGGAAATCCCGATAGTCCCGGCAAGCAACAGCGAGGCCCCATGAGTAACCCGATTCCCGAGTCTGAACGCACCGAAATCGAAGCCGCCGCCTTCCGGCGCCTGGTGCAGCACCTGCGTGAAAACAACGACGTCCAGAACATCGACCTGATGAATCTGGCGGGTTTCTGTCGCAACTGCCTGTCCAAATGGTATCGGGCCGAAGCGGGAGAGCGGGGGTTCGACATTTCAGATCCGGACGCCCGGGAAGAAATCTACGGCATGCCGTACGAAGAATGGAAAGCCAACTACCAGACCGGCCCCAAGCAGGATCACAAATAATGAATGTTAATGAAGCGGTTCGTATCCACCTGGCCTCAGTGCAGGCCGGTCATGCCGATTTCGACGACACCCTGAAACTGATCAATCAGTATTTCGAATTTCGGCCCACCGGTTTCAGCAACGGCCCGCTTCGCAACGAGACTGGCGAAAACGCTGGCTCCTGCCGGGTCTTCGGCCTGGGTCAGTACTGTAATCTGAGCGAGACCGACACCCTGCGCCTGTTCGCCCAACACTACGAGCAGGTGCTCGGCGACCCGGCCGGGGACAGCCATGGTAACATTCGCCAGTTTATCAGCACGGGCTGGTCCGGCATCCGTTTCGATGCCCCTCCGCTGCGCGCCCTCGGAGATGCCCATGCCTCAGACACCGGAGAACAGGTCCATCCATGAGCGATTCCGCAGCCACCGACACAAAACAGAGCTTTCAACTGAAGAGTGCCAGTGTTTCCCTGACCGCCCTTGAGCTTTACTACTTCGACAACGACGAATTTGAAGCCAATCTTCGGGACAAGATCAGCCAGGCGCCGGGCTTCTTCAAAGACATCCCGCTGATTATCAGCCTGGAGAAATATGAAGGCCTGGACAGCGAACTCGATTTTTTCAAGATGATCGGGACCTGCCGCCGCCACAACATCCATGTGATTGGCGTACGTGCCGCCAACGACGATCAGCGCCGGCTTGCCCGGGGAGCCTCCCTGGCACTGCTGCCCGGCGGCAGCCTGAAAGAAAAGCCGGCCCAGGAAGCTCCGGCACAAGCCGAACCGGAAGCGGCCGCTGCACCGGAGCCTGCAAACGAACCGGCACCGGCAAAAATCATCAATCAACCGGTTCGATCAGGGCAGCAGGTATACGCGCCGGAAGGCGATCTGATCATCCTTGCGCCGGTGCAGGCTGGAGCCGAAGTTCTGGCTGCCGGCAATATTCATGTATACGGCCCGTTACGCGGGCGGGCGCTGGCCGGCATTCACGGTGCCGAGTCTGCCCGGGTGTTCTGCCAGTCACTTGAGGCGGAGCTTGTGTCCATCGCCGGACACTATAAAATCTCCGAAGATCTTCAGGACATTGGCTGGAAAAGCGCTGTGCAGATCCAGCTCAGGGACGATGTACTGGTGGTGACGCCACTGGACAAGGCCTGATGTTGTGACAACCGATAACAACAGTTGAAACCATGACGAATCCACCGAGAAACAGGAACTGAACCTTGGCTAGAATCATTGTCGTTACCTCAGGAAAAGGCGGCGTGGGCAAAACCACCACCAGCGCCTCCATCAGCACTGGTCTGGCAAAGCGTGGCCACAAGACCGTCGTGATTGATTTCGACGTGGGTCTGCGCAACCTGGACCTGATCATGAACTGCGAGCGCCGGGTGGTGTACGACTTCGTTAACGTCATTCAGGGCGAAGCGACTCTCAACCAGGCCCTGATCAAGGACAAGCGGGTAGAAACGCTCTATATCCTGCCTGCCTCCCAGACCCGCGAGAAGGAAGCTCTCACCAAAGATGGTGTGGAGAAGGTCATCAACGAACTGTCCGAAACCTTTGACTACATCGTGTGCGACTCTCCGGCCGGCATCGAACATGGCGCGCTGATGGCGCTCTACTATGCCGACGAGGCGATTGTCGTCACCAACCCGGAAGTCTCATCGGTACGGGATTCAGACCGTATTCTCGGCATCCTGCAGAGCAAATCCCGGCGGGCAGAAATGGGTCAGGACCCGGTCAAGGAACACCTGCTGCTGACCCGCTACAACCCGGACCGGGTAGAAAAAGGCGAGATGCTGTCGGTACAGGATGTTGAGGAAATTCTGGCCATTCCCCTGCTGGGCGTGATTCCCGAGAGCCAGATCGTACTGAATGCCTCCAACCAGGGCCTGCCGGTCATTCTGGAGGAGCAGAGCGATGCCGGCCAGGCCTATGAAGATGCCGTTGCGAGGCTGCTGGGTGAGGAACGGGAACACCGTTTCATGACGTCCCAGAAAAAAGGCTTCTTCTCACGGATGTTTAAAGGGGGCTAAGGGATGAGTTTTTTCGATTACTTCAGAAGCAAGAAAAACAGTACCGCCAGTGTCGCCAAGGAGCGACTGCAGATTATTGTGGCCCATGAGCGGGGCCAGCGTGAACAGCCGGATTACCTGCCCCAGCTGCAGCAGGAGCTGTTGCAGGTGATTCGCAAGTACGTTCAGATCAGCGACGACATGGTACAGGTGGAGGTGGATCGCAATGACCACTGCTCCGTGCTTGAATTGAACGTCACCCTGCCCGAAAAGTGATGGCTACGCCCGGTTTACCACCGGGCAAAGTGGTCTTCCATCAATCCCCGTAAGCCGTTTACGGGGATTTTTTTGCCGTTTTCATCCGCAACCGTACCCTGGAAAGTGCCCACAAACTGACGGAAATTGGAGGCAATCACCCAGGCGTTGAGCTTTTCCCGGCGCGCGCCCGCGGGCACAAAACGGAGGTCAACGCGGCCATCGTCGGTGGTGACCCGCCAGTCTGCCCCGGGCTGATAGCGATC
>MDTA01209897.1_pt1 | contig 22194 bp, 22 predicted proteins | sample 811151 | NCBI WGS metagenome assembly MDTA01 (sample SAMN05326648, study PRJNA326480) | marine metagenome | isolation source: seawater | place: Indian Ocean: South | collected 2010
GTGACGCCCTGGGGCTCGAAGCTGTGGGTGATCAGATTGAGAAGGGTGGCACCAGCACGTTTCGCTGCTGTCGTGATGGTGGTTCTCAGGAATGCTTCGTCGTCGAGCCGGGCAGGATCGCAGTCGTAGAGCTCGAGGATGCAGTGTTTGCCAACCATATCGGTGGCTTGCAACGCGGTGTCCCCCCATCCCGGGTTGGGATGCAGGTCAGACAGGGTCTGCTCCATCAGGCGATCAGAGAAAACAGCAGCACAGATTATCTGATCTTCACCCCAGGACTCAGGTCTCCTGGATTGAGAATCTGCGAATGCTTGCGCCAGCCTCCCTCGAAGCCGTTTAAATGCGTGGCGCTCACCAGGCACTGATGCTCCTGGCCCACGGCCTCGAGCAGCAGCTGCTGGCGGGTGGGGTCGAGTTCCGCCAGCACATCGTCCAACAGCAGCAATGGCGCCTCACCGAACAGCTGGGTCACCAGCTCCAGCTCCGCCAGTTTCAGCCCCAGCACCAGCGAGCGTTGCTGGCCGGATGATCCGAACCGCCGCGCTGGTGTTCCCCCCAGTTGCAGCGACACTTCATCGCGATGGGGCCCAACCCGGCAGCTGCCCAGCCGTTCCTCTTCCGGCCGTTGCCGCCGCAGTTGCTCTTCGATGGCCAATCGCCATGGCTCCTCCGCTTCTTCGGCATCGAGGCGACTACCCGGGTTGTACTGGAGTTCCAGCTCCTCGTTCCCGGCACTCAGGTGCGACTGCCAGCGGCGAGCGATCGGTTCCAGGCGCCGCAAGGCCCGTTGGCGCCGGCGGTGAATGCGCGTGCTCACCAGGGCCATCTGCACATCAAAGGCATCGAGCAGCGCGTCCCGCTGGCTCGGGCTGTTCTGCCCATGCCGACGCCAGAGCTGGCTGCGCTGGCGCAGCAGGCGGTTGTAGCGGCCAAGCAGATCGGCATAGACCGGTTCCAGCTGGAGGACCACCCGATCGAGCCACTGTCGCCGCAGGGCCGGTTCCCCCCGCACCAGCTCCAAGTCGAGGGCGCTGAACCCGATGCAGCGAAGAGGGCCGATCAGGTCCAGCTGACGATCCAGGCTCTTGCCGTTGCGGCGGGCCTGGCGCCCCCCTTGCCGACGCAGCTCCAGTTCCAGCTGATCACCATCATCCAGCCCTGCCCGCAGCAGCGCCCGAGGTGCGTCCCACTGGATCAGGTCACGGTCCTGGCTGCAGCGATGGGACCGCAGGCTGCCAAGCAGCTCCACCGCCTCCAGCAGATTCGATTTGCCGATGCCGTTGGGGCCGATCACCAGCAATCGAGGCTGGGTCAGCTCCAGTGACAGCTGTCTGTGGTTCCGGAACCCCTGCAGCTGGAGCGTTTGGAGCCGAATGGGTCTCCGGGCGGCGTTTGGGTAAGGTACTGACAACGGGCCGGCCTGTCGGGCGGTCTCCTGCTGTTACCTCCCCGAGGCCAGTGGGCATGTAGCTCAGTTGGATAGAGCATCAGATTCCGGTTCTGAGGGTCGGGGGTTCGAGTCCCTCCATGCTCGTGTTCAGTCAGTACCAGAGGCTGGTTTCAGCCTCAAGCCCATGGCCCGGATGCCACTGGGATCAATCACGAAACCCTGGCCTTTCAATGCATCGAGCGACATCGCTGGTGCAGAGATGGACAGGCTGCAGCCGGGCAGGTCCCGCCGCAGGATGTGCAGGGCGCGGTGCATCAGAACGGTCAGCAGCCGGCCCTGATCCGGCCCGGGACGGACGGCAAGGTTCCAGAGGTTGGCATTGAGGGCCATGTCGCTGGTGGCACGAACGAACCCCACCAGCTCCCCACTGGATTCCTCGAGGATGCTGATCTGCCAGAGACTGCGCTCAATCGCTTTGGGCCAGAGCTCTTCCGGGTGGGTGGATTCATGGCAGGACGCCAGCAATCGATTGATCGCGGCCGGCGATGGCACGACCCCGGTTTCCAGGCGGTATCCCTCCGGAAGTTGAGGGACACTGGGCTGCTGAAGAAACGAAAGCAAGGGATCAGCCGGTGTTGCGCATGCCTGCGGCGATGCCGTTGAGGGTGAGCAGTGCGCCCCGCAGCAGCTCACTGCGGCTGTAGGTGCGGCGGTCCTCCGCTGTTCCAGGGGATTCGCTCATCGGCGGTTGACGGTTCTGATCCCGCAGTCGCCGCAGCAGGGCCACCTGCAAGAAGCCCAGGGGAACAATGGTGCGGTTGCGCAGATCCACAGAGAGCTGCAGGTTCTGATCGGCGCCGAGCAGGCGGCTCTGGCCAGTGATCTCGAGCACCAGCTTCCGGGTGCGTTCATATTCGTCGGCGATCACCTTGAAGATGTCTTCAAAGGCATCGCGCTGCGCGGGGTTGCCAAGGCTGCTCATGTAGTGATGGGCCAGGTCGAGATCGACCTTGGACAGTGTCATTTCCACCTTGGAAATCAGCATCCGGAAGAACGGCCAGCGCTGATGAAGCCGTCGGAGCAGGTCCAGTTGCTCGGGGTCATCGTTGACCTCTTCCGCCAGGGCGGTGCCCACACCGAACCAGCTTGGCAGCAGGAACCGGCTCTGGGTCCAGCCGAACACCCAGGGGATCGCCCGCAGACTGGAGAGATCCCTGGCGCCGGTCTTGCGACGGGCCGGACGACTGGAAATCTGCAGCTTGCTGATCTCCTCGATCGGGGTGACTTGCTGGAAAAAAGCCACCAGATCGGGATTGTCATGGACCAGCGCTCGGTAATGGTCGCGGGAGCGCTTGGCCACGCGGCTCATCAACTGGTTCCAGCTTGGGGTTGCATCCAGTTGGTTGGTCACCAAGCTGTTCTGTACCACCGCCGTTGTGACGGTTTCCAGGTTGTAGAGGGCGAGTTCAGGAAGGCTGTACTTCGAGGCCAGCACTTCACCTTGTTCGGTGATCTTGATCCGCCCCTGCAGTGTGCCGCTGGGCTGAGCAAGGATCGCCTGATAGGCCGGCCCGCCGCCACGGCTCACGGATCCACCACGGCCATGGAACAGCCTGAGGGCCACGCCGTGGCTGCTGGCCAGCGTTTGCAGGGCGATTTGGGCCTGGTGTATCTCCCAGTTGCTGGAGAGGAAGCCCGAGTCCTTGTTGCTGTCGGAGTAGCCGAGCATCAGCTCCTGCAGTGGCTGTCGCTGGCTACCAACGCTGGGGAGGAGATTGCGGTAGAGCGGGGTCTGGAACAGGCCTTCCATGACCGCCGGAGCCCGTTGAAGGTCCTCCACCGTTTCAAACAGAGGCACCACCAGCAGCGATGCCTTGCCGGCCGGCGGGTCCACCAGGCCGATCTCCTTCGCCAGCAGCATCACCTCCAGCAGGTCGGAGGCGGTGTGACTCATGGAGATCACATAGGAGTGGCAGATGCGCTGCCCGAATTCCTGCTGCAGGCGATGCAGCATCTTGAACACTGCAAAGGTCTGGGCGGTGGCTTCGGACCATTCGACCGCCGCGGGAATCAGCGGCCGGCGGGTCTGCAGTTCCTCCAGCAGCCAGGCCACCCGCTCGGATTCCTCCATGGCGCCGTAGGGCTTGGCCAGCTGCAGGTGGGTGGTGAGCTCATCGATGGCGTCGCTGTGACGGGTGCTCTCCTGTCGGATGTCCAGGCTCGCCAGGGAGAACCCGAAGATGTGGACCTGGTTGAGCAGGGTGTCGAGCTGCTCGCAGCTCAGCTCGGTACTCACCAGGCTGTTGCGAATCAGTTCGAGGTCGCTGCGGAACTGATCAATATCCGTGTAGTGCAGCGACTCGTGGCCTGGTATCCCCTCTGGGGGGGTGGAGGAGGCGGGTTCGGGCGGTGTCTGCCAGCCAGCCTCCGACATCTGCTGATTGCGCTGAAGCGTGAGCTCCAGCCGTTCGAGGATGTAGCTGAGCTTGAGCCGGTACGGCTCCAGCCGGTAGCGGGCGGCCCGGAGTTCATAGATCTCCGGGAAGCGCAGCCGATCCATCTCCAGCGATTCCAGCAGTGGTGGAGAGACCTGACTCCACTGCATCGAGATGCTCAGTTGGTTGCGCAGGGATTGCACCGAACTGATGTAGAGCTCCAGCATCAGCTGGCGCTGATAACAGGCGGTGCGCCAGGTGATCTCGGGGGTGACGGAGGGATTGCCGTCGCGGTCGGAGCCCACCCAGGATCCGAAGGTGCAGAACGATGCCTGGGGGAACTGCACGTCGGGGTAGTGCCGGTTCAGTGACGAGACCAGTCGCCGCTTCAGCTCCGGCATCGCATCGAACAGCACTTGCTGGAAGTAGTGCAGCGTTGAATCGACTTCATCCAGAACCGTCGGTTTGAACTGGTGCAGCTCGTCGGTGCGCCACCAGAGACGGATCTCCTCCTCCAGCTGGCGACGCAGTTCTTCTTCGTCGTATCGCGCCAGAGCTGGCTCCGACTGCAATCGCTGCAGCAGGGACGCCACCCTCCGCTGCTTGTGACGGACGGTGTGACGCACGATTTCCGTCGGGTGGGCGGTGAACACCAGTCGGATGTCCAGTTCCCGCAGGAGCGTTTCCACCTGCGCCGGGGGAACATTCATCCGCCGCAGTCGTTCGAACACCTCGCCGAATGTCGCGGGATCGGTCTGACTGGCGAGGGGAGGTGCGAAGGGATCAAAGCTGGCCGCCGTCTCATCGTCCTGACTGCGGCTGGGACGAAGACTGTCCAGGTAACTGTCTTCCTCGATGCGCTGCTCGAGGATGTTGATCAGCTGGAAATAGAGGGAGAAGGCACGCGCTGCCGCGATGGCCTCGGAGAGATCCATGCTGCGGATCAGCTCGACGATCGCCTCGCTGGAGCTGTCACCGTCGCGGCCCTCGAGGGCCACCGGATCACTCAGTTGCTTGAGGCGAAGCAGTCGCTCACTCTGATCCGGTGGACATTCGCTGCGCAGGACGGTCTGCCACAGGTCTTCGACCAACTCAAGGCGATGCTGAAGCAGGCGGCCGGCCCCGGGGCTGCCACCGCTGGCCCTTGGCTGATCGCCGTCGGGGGCATGGGCAGTGGACTGAGGCATCGACGCTCCGCTGGGCTCGGCACTTCGCATGATCATCCCAAAGTGCCGCTCAAGGGGGCGACGGACTCCTCCTGGTCCTTCATGGCACAACTGCCCTGCTGCAGAAGGTCACCGATGCTGCAACCCTGCTCAATCGCTGCTGTCCAACGCATGGCCTGATTACCAGATTCGAGCAGCCTTGTCAGCGGTCTGAGCCGCGCGCTGAGTCCGAGGGCTTCAGCCCGGGGGCTGACTTGCTCCAGAACATCGGCAATCCAGGCTCTGCAGGAGACAGCACTGCCATCCCGCCAGTGACTCAGGGTGGCTTCGAGGCTGGAGCGAGCCGCGGCTGCGTCATTGCTGTCAGCCAGTTCGGCCAGTTCCGCAGCGCTGAGTTGACTGGTGACGAGCGGATCCAGACGGTGTGGATTGTCCCGCAGTTCGAGCAGTCTTAATTCCAGTAAAGCCGTGATCGCCAGCAGTTCCGCTGGGTCGGTGATCAAATCACAGATGCGCAGTTCCAGACGGTTGAGCTCGTAGGGGCGACGCGGTCCGTTGGGGCGAACGGAGGTCCAGAGATGGCGTTCGTTGCGCATCTGGCCATCGGCCAGCCGCTGTTCCACCCACTCTGTGTAGTGAGGATGATCACGAAACAGCGGCACCTGATGTGGGGTCAGGGGAAACTGATGCCAGCGTTGGGAGTGGAGGCCTGTCAGCTGACCTCCTAGAAACGGTGAACTGGCGCTGAGGGAAAGCAGCAGAGCCGCTTCACAGCGCACCAGACGCACGGCTGCGAACAACCAGTCCAGGTCGGTGATTCCCAGATTGATGTGAACGCTGGCGGTCACGACCTTGGTGCCGTAGGTCGCTTCGATCAGATCGTGATAGGGGTTGCTGGGATCCGATCGCTCGAAGCGGCTGCTGTCGCCAATGCTGAGGGTGCTGCCGGGCAGCAGGGTCAGTCCCCGCGGAGCCAACCATTCGCGCAGCCGGCGGCGGGGTCGCAGCAGAGCTTCCGGTAACGCGTCGTAGGGCCTGATCGGTGGGGTGATGTACTCGAGGTTGCGGTGGTCCGGTTCGGTGACGAAATCGGATAAATCGTGGGCCACTTCGCTGGCGACACCAACATTGGTTCCGTCTGGACGACCGGTGAACAGCTCCACTTCAAAGCCCTTGAGCAGCAGCTCTTCGCTCATGGCTGCTCTGGGTTGAGGCAGGCCAATGCCGTGAGCATGCCGCGGGCTTTGTTGAGGGTCTCCTGGTATTCGGCCGTCGGTTTCGAATCCGCCACGACGCCGGCTCCGGCCTGCACCTTCACCCGGCAACCACCGGAGGGATCGGGTTGAACCACCATGGTGCGGATCGTGATGGCGGTATTCAGGGCTCCTGCCAGGTCCACCGATCCATACACACCGGAATAGGGACCTCGGGCCTCGGGCTCCAAGGCATGAATCAGCTGCATGGCACGGATCTTGGGTGCTCCACTGACGGTTCCAGCGGGGAAGGATGCCATCAGCAGGTCCCAGACGTCGTGCTGGGGGGCCAGGCGCCCCTCCACCTGGCTGACGATGTGCATGACGTGCGAATAGCGCTCGATCACCATCAGATCCTTCACCGCCACGCTGCCGGGCTGACAGACCCTGCCGAGATCATTGCGGCCCAGGTCCACCAACATCACGTGCTCGGCGCGTTCCTTGGGGTCGGCCAGGAGATCCAGCTCCAGGTCGCGATCCTCGTGGGCCGTTGTGCCGCGTGGACGGGTTCCGGCAATGGGCCTAAGGCTGGCTCGGATGCCCTCTGGGGCCGGGTCGGCCTGCACCATCACCTCAGGACTCGATCCGATCAACTGCCAGTCCCCGAAGTCGAAGAAGGCCATGTACGGCGATGGATTGACCATCCGCAGGCTTCGGTAGAGCTCCAGCGGCTGCTGGGGAACAACGGTTTCGAGGCGTTGGCTGATCACCAGTTGGAAGACGTCACCCGCTGCGATGTGTTCCCGGGCGGTGTCGACGGCTGCTTCGAAGCCTTCCTGGCTGCAGTTGCTCTTCACATCGGGAAGCTGCTTGGCCTGTGCATCCCAGGGCAGGGGGGCAACCAGGGGAAGCGGGGCTTCCATGCGGTGGCGAAGCTTCGTGATCCGCGCCATGGCCGCATCCCAGGCCTCATCTTCCGATTGACCTTGGCTCAGGTCAGCGAAGGCCACGGCTGTGATCTGTCTCTTGACCTGATCAAAGATCAAGATCGCATCCATCAGCATCCAAATGCCGTCGGGTGGGTCCGACGGCTGTCTGGGATGCACCGGAACACTGGGCTCAATCCACTGAATCAGCTCGTAGCCCCAAACGCCGTAGAGCTGTCCGAGCGGAGGCAGACCGGGCAGGCTGATGCACCGGTAGCGGTCCAGGCAACGCCGCAGGCTGTCAAAAGGGTTGCCCTTGAAGGTTTCCTCGTGGCCGTCACGCCAACGTTGACTCAGGCAATCGTTGCGGGCTGACGCCGTCCACAGGGGATCGCAGGCGATCACGCTCCAACGACCCAGGGTTTCACCACCCTCAACCGATTCGAGCAAGACCCCTGGGGCATGGTCTGCCCCCACCTTGATCCAGGCCGTCAAAGGGGTTTCGAGATCCGCCGGCCAGCTCTGGGCCAGCGGAATCAGATTGGCACCGTTGGCTGCGGCCTCGTGAAAGGCGACGCGATCAGGACTGAGCATGACGGCATCTTCGCAGCCCCGCCCCAACCGGGGGCGGACTCAAGACCGATGATCAGGCGTCGTAAGTGTTGCGCCCGCTGAACTTGATGCTTGAGGGGTTCCCGTTCTCGCCGATGCGACGAGGGTTGTGACCCACCATCGGACGACCTTCATTCACTTTCTCGGAAACCACACCGTCTTTCGGATAGAGGAATTCTGTATCACCACCTGGGAAGATGCGGTAGATCTTGTAATCCTCGATCCGGGGCTTGAACTTGGTCCGCAGTTGGGTTCCCAGAGCAAGACACTGCTCCTTGCGGGCGAAATACATGATGTTTTCGCCGGAATTCATCATGGCGGCGCCACCGGTTGGCAGCTCAAAAGCCTGAGCGCTGTTGCTGGTCCAGGTGATGGCGTATTTCTCTTCTGTTTCAGCGGCATTCAGCAGGCCACCGGTGCTGCCGATGAACTGAGGAAGTTGACCATTCAATGCCGATGCTGTCATGGCTGCGGTAATCCAGACGGTCCGTTACGACTGGAAAGTAGCACCGTGGTTGGGGCCTGATTTCGCAAGCGAAAGCAACCTTCACACCCGTCAACAAAGCAGTTCTCTTTTTCAGGAGTGAGGAGGAGCCACGGGGAAAAACACCGTGAGATCCCGATCCCGTCGCGCGTGGTACCTCCCGCCCAAGCTGGCCATCAGCTGACGGGTGGCTGCCTGACTGAGCTGGAGACTGCCGGTGGTTGGATCCCAGCTCAGCACGGTGCCCACTTGTTCCGTGCTGGAGCTCGAAGCGCTCGACATCGGTCGATCCCCCATCTGCACCAGGAGCTGCAGTTTCAGGCGGGCTCCGGCCGGCTGCAGCTGCAGCACCAGGCCGGTTCCCCCGGGCAGCCCTCGGCTGACGCGGTCGATCAATCCGCCGAGCATGGGTTCCAGTCGCCTCGGGTCACTGAGCACATCCGGAAGGTCAGGTTGAACCTCCAACCGGAGACTGAGCTGGCGTCGCTCGAGCTGGTCTCGCCAGATCGGTTCCAGGCTGCGCAGGATGGAACCCAGATCCGTGCGGGCCAGCTGGGTTCCATCCGGTTGGCGCTGCAGCTCAGCGGCATGGAAGATCAGCCCGAAGCGGTCGATCTGTTCACTGCACTCAGCATCGATCTGACGAAGCCGTTGTTGAACTACAACGGGCAAATCGCTGCGGCGAAGCAAGGAGCGGATCAAGGTGCGGATCGTCGCAAGGGGGGTGCGCACCTCATGGGTGATGGCTTCCAGAAGGCTGAGGTCCTGGGAAGATTCCTGGGTTGGGTCGGTGTTGCTCGGGGTTGGTTGCAGGGTGAGGCTCGGGGCCGTCACGGTCAGCTTTTCGGCCAGTCGCGGCCAGAACTGCTGCTCAAGCTGGTGATCGCTGTGGAGCGGACCAAGGCCGGTGAGCTGTGTTCTCAAGGCTTCGGCTAGGTCGGGGGATTGATCCTGCAGTTGTGTTCCGAACAGGGCCAGCGCGTCGCCCAGGGTTTCGTGGTCGCATCGCATCAGCAGCTGCCGTCGGTCCGCAGCGCCGTGGATGGCCAGTGCCACCTGCAGGGCTGGTGTGATGACGACCAGCAGAGGATCCAAGCCGTCCTCCGGGTGCAGGGGCAGCCGGCGGAAGCGCACCCCTTCCTGCCGATGGCCGTCGCTTCCAGGCAATGCGGCATGGAAAGGACTGAAGCGATCGAGGTTCGCCGGCGCCAGCACCCACCCCTGCAGATGGGCGAGGAGCTCGGGTTCGTAGAGGGCCGGCAGTGGGGAGGCCAGCCAGATCCCCTCCTGGGCCTCACGACCCAGCAGCTCCTCCTGAAGAATCTCCAGAGCGCCCCACCAGAGTCGGCGCACCCCGGATTCATCGCAGGCTCCAGGCTGTATGTCTCTGGCCAGACGCTGCCGTAAGGCCTGAAGGCTGGTACCGCTCACCATCGACTGAGCGAGCCGACACGGCTCTGCCGCACGACAGACAGGCAGAGACCCAGACAGATGAAGTTGACGAGCATCGCTGAGCGTCCGTAGCTGAGGAACGGCAGGGGAATGCCGGTGATCGGACCGAGTCCGATGGTCATGAAGATGTTCACCACCACCTGAAACATCACCATCGTTCCGATGCCGACGACCACCAACGACTCGAAGTCGCTGCGGGCGTGGCGGGCCACCTGGAGCAGGCGCATCATCAGCAATGCAAAGCCTGCCACCACCAACAGCGTGCCGATGAATCCGGTTTCCTCGCCGAGGGCGCTGAAAATGAAATCGGTGTGCTGTTCAGGGATGAAGCGCAGTTTTGTCAATTGCCCCTGCAGCAGTCCGGTGCCGAACAGCTCGCCGGAACCGATACCGACGCTGCTCTGCAGCAGGTGGTACCCGCCGCCGAGGGGATCCTGGGACGGGTCAAGGAACAGCACAAGGCGATCGCGCTGATAGTCCTTGAGACCGTTGATCCAGAGCCAGGGAGTCACCACTGCCATCAGGGAGTGGATCGCAACGGTGACTGCGGCTGCCATCCGCCTCCAGGGCAGGCTCCGAAAGGCCAGGACCGCCATCAGAGGGATCCATATCGCCATCCCCCAGGGCAGCAGTCCGGATAGAAGTGCCGTGAGCAGGGGAGACAGGAGCAGAACGACCCATTCGATCGGCATACCCGACCAATACAGCATCGTGAGCATCAGGGCTCCGAAGACCAGGGACGTGCCCAGATCCGGCTGGATGAACACCAGCAGCCAAGGGATGGAGATCACGCCCAGCGGCCGCAGCAGATCCACGGGGCGTTCCACCGGGTGACGGGCAAGAACAGCCCCCAGCAGCAGAATGGCCGCGACTTTGGCGAATTCGGATGGCTGCACATTGACGGGGCCGATGCTGATCCAGCGCTGCGCCCCCAGAGCCGTGGTTCCCACGACACGCACGGCGATCAGGCTAAGAACCGTCAGGCCGTAAACCGGGATCAGAAGCGGCTGCAGCCTGTGCAGCGGAAGACGTGCGAGGGCCAGGGCGATCAAGGCACCAACACCGGCTGTGATCCAGTGGTGATACCAATCGGCGTAGTCGGCCTGGCGTTGGGTGCTGGCAATCAGCACGCCCGCAACGGCCACCATGGCCAGCGGGACGCCCCAGAGGATCCACTCCCTGGTTCGTTGGCGTCGTCCGCGGCTGGTGGTCATCGTCAGGCCGTCGCGGTGACCTGCTGCAGCACCCGTTGCGCCAGTCCCTGAAATTCCATCGCACTGGCGGAGTCCGGTCGGCTGATCACGATGGGACGTCCGCTGTCGCCCCCTTCCTGAACGGGCATTTCCATGGGGATCTGCGCCAGAAGCGGCACGTCATAGTCAGCAGCGAGGGTGGCCCCGCCCCCACTGCCGAACAGGGCATAACGCTGCTCGGGTCGGTCCGGCGGAATGAAGGCGCTCATGTTCTCCGCGACGCCGAGCACGGGAATCCCCAGTTGCCGGAACATGGCCAAGCCCCGGCGTGCGTCCTGCAGTGAAACCTGTTGCGGTGTGGTCACGATGACGACGCCGGCCATTGGCACGGCCTGGGCCAGGGACAGCTGAGCGTCTCCGGTGCCGGGGGGGAGATCCACCACCAGGACATCTCGCTCACCCCAATCGGCCTGATAGAGGAACTGCCGGATGATGCCGTTCAGCATCGGGCCACGCCAGATCACCGGCTGGTGTTCATCGATCAGCAATCCCATCGAGACCATGGCGACGCCGCAGCTTTCGATCGGCACCATCCGCTGCGTGTCGCCCTTGCCGTGCACCTCCGGCGTGCGATCAGCCACCCCGAGCATCGTCGGTGCGTTCGGTCCGTAGATGTCGGCGTCGAGCAGACCGACCCGCAGACCCTGCTGTGCCAGGGCACAGGCCAGATTCACGGCCACCGTGCTTTTGCCGACGCCCCCCTTGCCGCTGCTGACGGCAATCACCTGGCGAACGCCTGGGATCGACTGGCGCTGAGCCGCTTGTCCATGGCCGGCCTGACCGATTCCCCCCTGGCTGGGGGGTTGCCCCAGTTCGATCTGGACGTCGTCGATCCCATCCAAATTCAGCAATGCTTCACGGGCTTCGCCAGCGATCCGCTCGCGCTGGCCCTGGGCGAAACCGGGCAGAGCAAGCCGGAAGACAACGCGGGGAGGCTCCACCCGGATCTGATCAATCCATCCGAGTTCCGTTGCGGCACGACCGCTGCCCGCGTCCTGGATCTGAGCAAGAACGTCGTTGACCTGCTCGACCGAAACCATCTGGTACTACTGCTGCGGGCTGGATCCTAGGGGCGTCCTCCCGTGACAGTCCCTGACGGAGTGTTGTCTTGGGCTGGCGTCACCTGTTTAGGTTCTTCGATCGATTGGTCTGGCTTCATGGTTCGCTCCCTGGTTCGACGCCTGCTTGGCCGCCCACAGGACAACGGGTCTGCTGGTGGTGCGTTGGAGCTTCCTCCCGAGGATTCCCGGCGTCGGGCTCGGGCCATGGTGATGGGTTTGCAGGATGAAATCTGTGCCGGTCTGGAGTCCCTCGATGGGGAGGGGACATTTGTTGAGGAGAGTTGGGAGAGGCCTGAGGGCGGTGGAGGCCGATCCCGGGTGATGCGTGAGGGTCGGGTCTTCGAGCAGGGCGGCGTGAACTTCTCGGAGGTGCAGGGCCAGGAGCTGCCACCGTCGATCCTGAAGCAGCGTCCCGAAGCCAAGGGACATCCCTGGTTTGCCACCGGCACCTCAATGGTTCTGCATCCGCGGAACCCTTACATCCCCACGGTTCATCTCAACTACCGTTACTTCGAGGCCGGCCCGGTTTGGTGGTTCGGTGGCGGGGCTGACCTCACGCCGTACTACCCCTTTCTGGAAGATGCCCGCCACTTCCATCGCACCCACCAGGCGGCTTGCGATTCAATTCATCCAGACCTGCACAAGGTGTTCAAGCCCTGGTGCGACGAGTACTTCTTCCTGAAGCATCGCGGCGAGACCCGCGGGGTCGGTGGAATTTTCTACGACTATCAGGATTCCAGCGGAGTGCTTTACAAGGGGCAGGACCCCTCAGGTCCTGCCTCCGCTGTGTCGGCTCAGCTGGGTGCACGCCCCCTCGGCTGGGAGCAACTCTTCGCCCTGGGGCAGGCCAACGGCCGTGCCTTTCTCCCGTCCTATGCGCCGATTGTTGAGAAGCGGCATCCGCTGGCTTACGGCGATCGCGAGCGTCAGTTCCAGCTTTATCGCCGCGGCCGGTATGTGGAGTTCAACCTGGTCTGGGACCGAGGCACGATCTTCGGCCTGCAGACCAACGGGCGCACCGAATCGATCCTGATGTCATTGCCGCCCTTGGTGCGTTGGGAATACGGCTACGCGGCCGATGCCGGATCCAGAGAAGCTCTGCTGACGGAGTTGTTCACCAAACCCCAGGACTGGCTGGGTGATGCATCCCTGGAGGACCGCTGTCGCCCCCACGGCGCTATTAACTGACCCCCTGCACCAGGGCATTCACCACTCGCTCGCCAATGCAATCAAGGGTCTGAGAGCGGGTGGTGGGGTTGCGAAGTTTGTTCTCAAGCGGTGGCTCGAGCATCGCGATCTCGAGGATGCCGATGCCTCGACGGGGACCGCCGAGTCCGCCGCGGAAGAGACGTGGGAACCGACCGAAGGTCTTGGCAAGGCTTTCATCCACAGCATTGAGAGGTCGATTGATCGCTGGGATCAGGCCCGATCCGAAGCCGTGGGGCCGGTAGGCATCGAAGTGGATTTCGAGGATGTACTCCCCCCTGGCGGAGCGGACCCTGGCCTGGGACCAGTTGGTTCTTGGGTCGTCGTCGTCGGGGATGGTGAGGGCTGGCGGTGTGTAGGCACTGATGTTGAGCCCCTGGGCTTGTCCCAGCCTCACCACGGTCTTCTGCACCTGCAGATTCCAGTACAGCTCGTCCCGCATGCGGGGATCCATCGGGGGCTGACGACGCTTGTCCACGGCGAACCCCGGCGTTCCTGCACTGGCCATGGCCTGGGAATCGGCGTGGCCGGCCATCACCACGATGGGCAGGTCGGGTTTGACAGCACCCCGCCCGATCCAGCGACCCGGTATACGGGTTCGAGGGCCCAGAAGAGGATCAGGGTTGCCGGTGGCGGGGCATTGCGCTTCTGGAATGGTCTTGACCTGCTGGGCGGTAGCGGTGGGGCAGAGCAGCAGCGTCAATGTCAGCACTCCGAGGGCGACAAGGTTGCTGCACCGTCCGCGATGGTCGCCGTCTTGCCAGGGCATGCGTCTGATCAGATCGGGGAGGACAGCAACGAGCCGTCACTGGAGAGCTGGAGTGTGTCGGCCAGTTCCAGCTCGATGGCGATCAATTCATCGCGGTGAGCACGGAGACGAACCGTGATGCCGTCGTCGTTCTGATCCTGAAGGAGTTGCAGTTCCAGCGCTTCGGTGCGAGCAGCCCTTCTGCTGTAAACAACGCCAGCCACAGGGCCGAGCAGGATCAGCATCAGCGGCCACCAGCTGAGCTGAGGAGCCAGCTGGCGCAGCACCAGGCCAAAGCAGGTTGCACCGATGGCGGCCAGAGCGGACAACAACACGGCCAGCGGTGGGCTGGCGGCAACAGCCCCCCGGAAGCGCAACACCTGCCGATCAGCGTCACCTCCATCCCGGATCCAGCCCCGCTGCTCCAGCCAGTCGCTGAGGCCGCTCAACACCTCCAGGGCTGGCTGGGGGGAGTGCACATCCACAACGGTGGTTCTGTCCTTGCTCGCGGCGCGCAGGAAAAAGACCAGGCCAATCGCAAGCAGGACGGTCAGCAGCAGGGTGGATTGAAAGCCTGCAGGCATGAACCAGCTCTCGGATTGAACTGTTCTAAGCGGTCTTTGATCGCGTCAGTTCAACACCAGCCGGTGGGATTCCAGCCAGCTGTGCCATGGGGACATCAGCTGTTCGGCCTGGCTCCTGGCATCCGGCATCAGATGCAGCATCCGGCGGGGACGACCACGGCTCGGGCAGCGCTGGGTGTAGGTGCTGATCGAGCCCTGTTGCTCCAGGAAGTCCAAGGCCTGCTGGAGCACTGTTTCTGAGAGCCGCAGCTGGGGCTCCTCCCGCATCAGTTTCTGAAGCAGTCCGGAGGGATAGCTGTCGTCTTGCAACAGGCATTCGAGCACCCAGCACACCGCCAGTTCCAGATCCAGGAACTGTGGTGGTGGCTGGCGAAAGTACTGTTCGATATCGGCCAGGCAGGTTCTGGACGGCTTGCGGCGAGAGAACACAGCAACAGAAGCGCTGGTTCCATCAAAGTCGATCTCATTTTGAGATTCAAGAGGGAATTTGTTGCGCTCCCCGGCGCTTGCTTCTGGCGGTCGCCAGCCAGACTGGAATCCAAGACTTCGTCTCCCTATGGCCGAACCGCTTCCTTCACCCGCTGAATTCGCCGTCTTTGACGGTGATCTGGATGCGGTGTGGACCGAGCGATACCTGGGCATGTCAGCCCTGGCTGTGGATACGGAAGCGATGGGTTTGATCCATGGCCGCGATCGTCTCTGTCTCGTTCAGATTGCTGATGCCGACGATCGGGTCTGCTGCGTTCGCATCGGCCTTGGTCAGACCTCGGCACCGAACCTGCAGCGGCTCCTGGAGGCGGCCTCCGTGGAGAAGGTCTTCCACTTCGCCCGATTCGATGTGGCTGCTCTGGCCAGTGGACTCGGCATTGCCGTCAGCCCCATCTTCTGCACCAAAGTGGGAAGTCGGCTCGGCCGCACCTACACCCCTCGCCATGGTTTGAAGGATCTGGTGATGGAGCTGGTCGGCGTTGAACTTGACAAGGGAGCCCAGAGCAGCGACTGGGGCCGTGTTGATGAGCTCAGTGACGCTCAGCTCGCCTACGCCGCCAACGATGTGCGCTATCTGCTGCCGGCACGTCAGAAGCTGGAAGCCATGCTTCGTCGTGAGGAGCGCTGGGATCTGGCGAAGCGCTGCTTTGAATGCATTCCTGTGATCGCGGATCTGGATCGGATGCGCTTCAACCAGACCTTTGAACACTGAGCGGCAGGCTCAGTCTTCCAGCATGAAGTTGCCGTCTCCTTCACTCGCACTGAGTAATGAGGTCAGGCGGTTTGCACTGCCCTCGTCACCGGCGTCAAGGGCATCGAGCATGGATTGGGCCATGGCTCGCCGTCCCTCCAGATCACGCTTGCCTTCCCGGGCTGCTGCCTGATCCACCCGGCGCCGGGCACTGGCCAGGCTGATGCTCAGTCGGCTGGCCAGTTGGGCGCAAAGCTTGACGAATGTGGAGTCCTGAATGGCTGCCATGGTTCCCAGCGGCGGTCCTTCAGTATCCGTGCAGACGTTCCAGGATCAGCTTGGCGAGGCGGGCGCTTCCGCCAGGAGGCCCCATCCGTCGCTGGCCGATCCTGCCGAGGCGTTCGCGCAGCTGCGGATTGCCCAACAGCTGCTGCAGCCTTTCGTGGAGCTCAGCCTGGGAGCTGCAGGGGTGTACGGCTCCCCCCAGCAGGCGGCTCTGGCGCCGTGCGAAAGACCATTGGAACTGCGGCCCGGGCCCCGGCAGCGAGAGGGCCGGAATCCCCAGCCCCACCAGCTGCTCCGTGGCGGTGCCGGCGGTGGCCACGCCAGCTTCCGCCCAGCCGGCCCAGTTTTGGAAACATTTCACGCCCACCAGCACCAGCAGAGGGCCCTTCACCCAGCAGGCCGCTGCATTGAGCTGGTCGGAGGGAGGCAGGCCGCGGCGGAACTGTTGATCGCGAAGGATCGGTTCGAGTTGATCCAGGCTCGGTTGACTGCCGACGGCAACCAGCACCGCAATCGGCTGGTCGGCCTTCAGCCGGCTGACGCCGTCCAGCAGCCGCTGAAAGTTCCGGACAGCCTCTGGCACACGGCTCCCGCAGAGCAGCAGGACCCGCCTGCAGCGTCTGAGGCTGGCTTGAACATCAGCTCTCACCAGGCCATCCATCATCGGATTGCCGGGTGCCAGGGCGCGTACGCCATGGCGTTGCAGTCCGCGGGCCGTCAAGCTGTCGCGCATCGCTACCAGCCGGCAGCGTCTTGCCCGCATCAGCATCCATTCCCATGGATCCCATTCGCTGCCTTTGAGCCTGTGGTATCGATCGCTGAGGCTCCGACCAGGGCGGCTGCACCAGGTGTAGTCGCTTTTCGGTGTGCCGATGAAGCCATATCGGGCCCCGCTGCTCCAGACCATCAGCAGCGGTAGGAGATCGCCGATCGCCAGCAACTTGAGGCCAGCGCGGGCCCGTTGACCGATCAAACACCACTGTTGCCAGCTGAGTAAGGGCAGGCCGGCTTTGAGATCCGCCAGTAATCCGGTCATGCTCTGGTTGCTGAAACCACCACTGGGAAGCGTTGCCGCCGGACCGATTCGTTGCAGCCAGCCGTTCTGAACCGCATCGTCAAAGACACGCCCCTGACCGACCAGGGGAAGAACTTCCAGCCTCAGGGCAGGGCACTGGGCATGCAGTTGTTCGAGCACCCGCAGAGCAATCAGATCCTCGCCATGGCCGTTGCAGACCACCAGCAGTCCCTCATCGTTGTGGCTGATACGATCGCCTGATGGGAACGGCTGTTCCCGGTCGGCGGCATGGCCAAGTGGTAAGGCAGAGGATTGCAAATCCTTTATCCCCAGTTCGAATCTGGGTGCCGCCTTCGTTCGATCTTCACAGTTGGGCCTCCGCGCTCAGATTCAGTCCATCACGGGATTGACTCTGGCAGCTGAGGCGCCCATTGCTGAACGTGCATCGTCCTTGGGTCGGACGACTGCCCGGCAGGCCGATCGGCAGACCGCGCTTGTCGAAGAACACCCAGGAATGGCTGGTGATCTTTCCGTTCCAACTGGTGGCGGCGAGGTTGCAGCGACCGTTTTGACAGCTCAAAACCGGATCCCTGGAGCCGAGCCTTGTCACGAAGGTGAGCTGATGCGTCCTACCGGGTTGCTCTGGGCTTTCACCGATGAAGCGGATTCGCAGCCCGATGACACTGGTCTGGGTGAGTTGCAGCCGTCGGCAGCCCATGGAACGCTTCGCTTGGGTGATGCGACAGCTGGAGACTGTCGTCTCCAACCGGCCGAAACGGTTGTTGCCGGCGGCGTCGCTGCTAGCCACGTCGACGTTCATCAGCACAAACAGCAGCGCCAACAGCACTAGTAGTCGCTGTCGGCCACACACATCCCCAGGCAGCGGATGCCGTTGCTGGCCGTGCGCCGGCAGTGTTGGCAGAGGATGCGTTCCTCCGAAGGTTCCGTTGATTCCGACGGCGTTGAATGGGCCCTGGGACTGGAAGGGGCCGTCAGGGGGTCAGCCATGAGTCTCCATCGATGTGGCGATCATGGCGGGGAGAGCAGAGGACGCGTTGAACGGCATCGGATTCGGCACCTGGGCCTGGGGCAATCAACTGCTGTGGGGGTATCAGTCCGAACGGGATGATGGCCGTCTTGAGCAGACTTTTCGCCAGGCCCTCGCTTCCGGTCTTAGCCTGATCGACACCGCTGATTCCTACGGCACAGGTCGGCTCAATGGACGCAGTGAGTTGCTTCTGGGTCAGTTCGCAGCCCGTCTTCCTGCGACGCGACGGACTGAGCTGTGCATTGCCACCAAACTGGCTCCCTTCCCCTGGCGGTTGGGACGACGGGGCCTGGATCAGGCGTTGGAGGCCAGCCGCCAGCGACTTCAGGGCCATCTGCGACGGGTGCAATTGCACTGGAGCACAGCCCGCTACGCCCCGTGGCAGGAGGTGCAGCTTCTCGATGGTCTCGCAGACCGCGTTCTCGATGGCTCCGTCGCCGAAATCGGTGTGTCCAATATCGGCCCCAAACGGCTGGTGTGGATGCATCAACGCCTGGCGGAGCGAGGCGTTCCCCTGCGCAGTGTGCAGGTGCAGTACTCGCTGCTCTCTCCAGGAGATGCCAAGGCTGATGCCTTGCGACGGCTGTGCCGTGATCGCGGTATAGAGGTGTTGGCTTATAGCCCCCTGGCCTTCGGTGTGCTGACGCTGCCGCCGGCCGCTGAATGTAAACCGCGAACGTTTTTGCGTCGGCAGCTGATGAATCAATTGCTGCCGGCCAGCCGCTCCCTCCGTTCCGTCATCGCCACGATTGCCAGCAACCGCGGTGTTTCGATGGCACAGGTGGCACTCAATTGGTGCCGAGCCCAGGGCACCACGCCGATCCCAGGTTTGAGAACCCCGGAGCAGGCCATGGATGTTGCCCAGGCGCTCCGATGGTCCCTGACCCCTGAGGAAATCAAGCAGCTGACGTTGGCTCGAGAACGGTGCGCTTTGCGAACACCGTCCAACCCCTTTCAGAGCGCTTGAGCGATCAGGCCTCAGCCACGTTGTCCGGAGCGGGGCTCACCACAACAGGAAGGCTGTCAGCTTTGTCGTCATGACGAAGTGGGATGACATTTTTCTGTTCGGGTGACGCAACGGGGGCTGCGGCTGCCTGACTGGCCTCGCAGGCTTTGAGCGCTTCTTGGAGCAGGGAATCAAAGGTGGTCCCCGGCAGACGGTGCCTGGCGACCTCGAGGAAGGTTCTGGGCAGCGACTCACCTGCTGCGGATCGCAGAGCTGGATTGTTGCTGCGGAGTTGTTTTTCCTCGTCGATCGCGCGTAAAAAACGCAGCGTCACGTCCCGTTTTGTGGAGGCCTTGATCAGCGTGTCCCGGTCTTGGGGGCCTTGGCTGAGACTTTGTTCGAGTTCATGGATCCGCCGCTCGAGGCTGTCCAGAACCTCCTGAGCTTCCTTGCCGATGTGAGCTAATTGGCCATCGGAGAGGTCCGGCATATCCGCGACGTACACCTTTCCGTGGTCTCTCAGGGTGAGAAAGGTTGGTCGGGGTGATTGTCGGTAACCATTGGCACGCTCGTGGGCCGGAACGACTGGACGGCGTGGCGGAGTCGGTCCTGCAGAGGATCGTCTGCGCGTCGTGCGCTGAGGTCTATCAAATGGCATGAAGTGTTAGCCGATGTATCGACGCCGCGTCCGGATCAAAAATCCAGAGTGCTTGATATCACCTTAAACGAATCTTTCCCTTGCACCGGTTTGGCTCAGCATCTCTTTTGAGAGTGATGCAATGCCCCTTTCTCTAGTCAGGGAGGCCGATGACTCCGTCTCCAGGGTTTCCCTTCACGATGCTGCCGATGGGCCAGGCCTGAAGCTGTTGGGCGCGACAGGCTGCGACTACCAGGTCGGTTTGATCTTGCGGCACCACGACACAGAAACCAATTCCGAGATTGAAGGTGTGCCAGAGGTCCCGTTCCGGAATGCCGCCTGCGTTCTGGAGCCAGTCGAATAAGGGGGGGCGAGGCCAGCTGGTCGGGTTCACCTGGGCGCGACATCCAGCTGGCAGACAACGGGGGAGGTTCTCCGGCAGTCCACCACCGGTGATGTGGGCCATGGCACGGATGGAGATGCAGCTGCTGAGCAGGTGCTGCACCAGCGAGGCGTAAAGCTGGGTTGGCTTCAGGAGGTCATCGATCAGGGGAAGCTGATCCGGCCCATACCGGGTGGATTGATCCGCTGCCGCCTGTTCCAGCACCCTTCGCACCAGGCTGAAGCCATTGCTATGGACGCCGCTGCTGGCCACGCCGATCACGGCATCGCCGGCTTGAACCTGTTGCCCATCAATCAACGCGCTCTCCTCCACCACTGCGACGCAGAAGCCGGCCAGGTCATAACGACCTGCTGGATAGAAGCCGGGCATTTCGGCGGTTTCTCCTCCGAGCAGCGAGCAGCCGCTCTGCTGGCAGCCGTCAGCGATTCCCTCAACCACCTGCGCCATGGCGTCAGGACTCAACGCTCCTGTGGCCATGTAGTCGAGAAAAAACAGCGGCTGTGCGCCGGAGGTGATGACATCGTTCACGCACATGGCCACCAGGTCGATCCCAACGTTGTGGTGGGCTTGATGGTCCTGGGCCAATTCAAGTTTGGTCCCAACGCCGTCCGTGCCGGAAACCAGCAGGGGCTGTTTCAGTCCAGCCGGTAGTCGCATCATTCCTCCGAAGCCCCCAAGTCCACCAACCACCTCCGGGCGGTGCGTTGCTTCGACCGACGACTTGATCAGTTGAACGAAGGCCCGCCCGGCCTCGACGTCCACGCCAGCACTCTTGTAGTCCATGGGGTGAAGAAGCTGTATCGATCCTGCAACTCCAGTGGCCTTGGGACGGTCAACGAGTCGGATCAGTCGTTCATCAGTTTCCCTGATGGCCCGACCAAGCCTGACTGATGCCCCTGCTGGAGGTCGGCGGCGGGGCTGCCTGTGAGGGGCCGGGGCCCGCCCCTGTCGTCCAGATTTGCTGTGCCAGCCGCTGGACTGGTTCCTGTTCTTGTGTTTGTTGTGAACTTATTAGTTTTCAGGCATCCGGCTTTTTGAGGTTTGTGTGACTCCCGAGACCTGTTCTCAGGAGTCTGCAAATCGCCTGTGATGCGTCTCGTCTGCACCCTTCTTGGCCTAAGCGGCGCGATTTCAGCCAGTGCGGCTGTGTTTCCAGTCGGTGCCCAGGATTTTGATGATCAGGACTGGTTTGATCCCATCGATCCGATGGAGTTGGCCGTCGATTCCGATGCCGATGTCGAATCCCTCAACGCTCCTGTCCTTGATGACGAAATATCGGTGCGAGATGAGCTCGATCCGAACAGTCGCGATGACCGCAATGCCAACGCCGTTCTGACCCCGGAGGAGATCAAGGAGCCCGTTGATCCGACTCCCGTCGCCGTGCTGCCCGAGCCGAAACTGAAGCTGATTCCGGATGTCGTGCGGGTCATCACCGGAGAAGCCAGCTGGTACGGCCCTGGTTTTTACGGAAACCACACGGCGAACGGCGAGATCTACCGTCCTGGGACGATGACGGCCGCTCATCGCAACCTACCCTTCGGGACCAAAGTCCGGGTGACCAATCTTCGCAACGGTCGGTCGGCGGTGATTCGCATCAACGACCGTGGCCCCTTTGTGGACCACCGGGTCATCGATCTTGGCCATGGAGCCGCTTCCGAGCTGGGGTTGATCAGTTCCGGCATCGCCCAGGTCAAGCTCGAGGTGCTGCGCTGACCACTGCTCTGTTCTCAACCCAGACAGATCTGGATGCGTTTCGCTGCAGCCTTGGGCAGCCGCTTCAGTTCGTTCCCACCCTGGGTGCACTGCATCAGGGGCATGGCGAGCTGATCCGTCGTGCTGCCCAGAAGGGCCCTGTGCTGGTGAGTGTCTTCGTCAACCCACGTCAGTTCGGCCCGGGGGAGGATTTCGAGCGCTATCCCCGCTGCTTGAAGGCCGATCTCACACTTGCTGAACGATGCGGAGCAGCGGCGCTTTGGGCTCCATCCGTCCAGCTGATCTATCCCGATGGCGTGGAGGCTGTGCCACCCCGTCAGGCCCCAGTTGAACTGCAGCAGCACCTCTGTGGAGCTGGCCGTCCCGGTCACTTTGATGGGGTGGTCACGGTCGTGGCCCGACTGCTGCAGCTGGTGGAGCCGTCCTGCCTTTGGCTGGGTGAGAAGGACTGGCAGCA
>MDTA01104287.1_pt1 | contig 22193 bp, 17 predicted proteins | sample 811151 | NCBI WGS metagenome assembly MDTA01 (sample SAMN05326648, study PRJNA326480) | marine metagenome | isolation source: seawater | place: Indian Ocean: South | collected 2010
AGCCCCGGTTTCGCCCTATCCATTGCCAGGTGAGGATACAAGCCTTCCGATCCATCTTTACGCTTTGTCACTGATACGGGGGACCAAAACGCCGCCCCCTGATGATTATCGGCATTTACCCGGGCGGAAAGACCTTCAGCGAGTTGCACACCATCACCGGTGTTGGTGTCAGCCGCCATCGAGTAAATTGGGATCAGGTGCGGCATAAATGCCTCGCGGTATTTTTTGTTGTGGGCAAATCCTCCGGTGGCAAGGACGACACCCTTTTTGGCTCTAATCCGCAGCGCGCCATCTGGTGATTTCACAACCGCACCGGCCACACTCTCCCCCTCGCAAACAAATTCCGAAATCGGCGCTTCAAACAGGACAGGTACGTTCTGCTTTTTCAAACTGTAGAATAACCGGGCAACGAGAGCGTTTCCCATCACCAGCCGGGTTCCGCGGCGAAAACGTAACCGATCAACAAGATATCTGAGTGTAATAGACACAGAATGACGGAACGCAGAGAGGGATTTGTATCGGCCAAGCAGATTTATGATATCGACCTTACCCACCATCATCCCGCCCATCAGAAGAAATTCAGGGATAGGAGGCCGCACCCGTTCGAAATCTTTCCCCAGCAAACGCCCGTCAAAATTTTCGGGAATTATTGCCCGGCCAGAAAGCCCGGCACCGGCGATATTATTTCTGTAATCAGGATGCAGACCGCACGGCAAAAACTTCACGTCTGTCCGCTCAGAAAGGTAGTCAATGACCGAAGGACCATCCCGCAGATAAATCCGCCGATGCTCGCTCGCTCGATCGCCGCCGATCAACTGCTCGAGATATTGGGCTGCGTCTTCCGGCGAGTCGCTAAATCCGGCTTCTCTGCTTTGTATGTTTCCCGGGATCCAAAGCGTTCCAGCCGAAGTCGCGCCGGTTCCGCCGACCTGGGCCGCCTTTTCGCAGACCAAAACGTCCAAGCCTTCCAAGGATGCCACCAGCGCCGCGGTCATGCCAGCCGGGCCGGCACCAACCACAAGCAGGTCCGCTTCTTTATCCCAGTTATTCGTTGCCATTCTTACATCCAATAAATACAGGATTGAAGAATAAGCCATTCACCATCACGGGAATACCATCGCGGGACTGCCGAATACGAGAGGAACCCTCAGATATTGGCTTCAACTTTAAATCGGGTCATAGATCTCAACGTTTTCCCTGACCCAAAGCCGACACCTCCAACAAAAACGGCGATCCAGCATTGCTGAACCGCCGTTGTCTTTTAAAACTGCCAGGGGTTGGCCTCAAGCAGATAGGATAAATCCCGCACACCTACCTGTCAGTCTTGCAGAGCGCCTCGAACGGGTGATCGTTGAGTGCCCTGAAGAAGTCATCTAGGAACCGGTATATTCCGATTGCGCCTGCTGAACACTCGACATTTCACCGTGCTTGATGGCGTATGCTGCCGCCATGTCGATCCCGGAGTGTGTCCCCGTCTTTATTGCGAGGATGATCGGCACCGCCGAGACAATATCGGAGCCGAGTTGCGCTTCCGCCGAATTTAGCTGAAGGGTTGCTCGATCGACGGCGACCGACCGCTCGGCCTGCATCGCGTCTATGGTTTGATCCATGGGCGGGACTTCCCAATCGAAGGCAACCGCGGTTGATGCGGCTATCGTCATGGCAACGGCGAATGAAGTTACTTTCAACATGGGTAGAAATCCTTTCCATGGGTAAATTAAATACTGACCATTCAGTATTATTTCTACGCCAGCACTCACGCTTTGGATCATCGGTTGTGAAGCACACGGCCCATTTCACAGACCGAATTGAACCTATGGAGAAGACGATAAGAAAAATGGCTCAGCCGTATCCGGCTAAGCCATTGAAAAGATTGGGGGGCGATCGGGGGCTCGAACCCCGGACCCGCTGATTAAGAGTCAGCTGCTCTACCAACTGAGCTAATCGCCCCCAAGCGGCGCGAGCATATAGCAGAGGGAATTTGGCCTGTCGATAGGCCTTGTTCGGGCTTCGCCAACGCCTAGGCACCACCGCCGGTTCGGGAAATCGTCACATCACGATGAACATAAACGTTGATTAGGAAACCAATACCGATCATCAGCGTCAGCATGGCGGTACCACCATAGGAAATAAGCGGAAGGGGAACCCCAACCACCGGAATCAGACCCATCACCATCGCAATATTGATGAACACATAGAAGAACACCATGCTGGTAATCCCCAGCGCCACTAGCCGGCCAAAATGGGTGCGTGCCCGCAGACCGATCGCGAAACCATAAATCATCATCAGGACGTATAGCCCAAGCAGCGCCAACCCGCCGGCCATACCGAGTTCTTCCGCCAGCACGGTAAAAATAAAATCGGTCTGCTTTTCCGGGAGGAAATTCAAATGGCTTTGCGATCCCTGCATAAAGCCCTTTCCGAACATGCCGCCAGACCCCAACGCGATCTTCGATTGCAGTATGTGGTAACCGGCTCCCAACGGGTCGCTCTCCGGATCCAGGAACGTCAGGATGCGTTTTTGCTGATAAGATCGAAGGGTGCTCCATACGATCGGGACCGCCGCGCCCCCCGCCCCGAGCACAACAACGAACTTCCAGAGTTTCACACCGGCGACAAAGAAAATTGCGCCGGCGATCATGATCAGGAACAGTGCCGTTCCAAGGTCAGGCTGCTTCAAGACCAGCGCCGTTGGCAGAACGACCAGAATTAGCGGAACGATCAGATACGGAATTCGCCCCACATCCTCTGTCGACAATCCGTGAAAATATCGGGCAAGAGCGAGCACCAGTCCCACCTTCATCAGTTCGGATGGTTGCAACCGGATAACGCCTAGGTTTATCCACCTTTGGGCGCCCATGCCCACCGACCCGAATACTTCAACGGCAACGAGGAGGCAGAGAAGTGCACCGTAAATCAGGAAGGCATAGCGCCACCAGAACCGGATATCGACCAATGCGATAACGATCAGAACTGCTAGTCCGACGCCAAACCGGATCAGTTGACGGCCGGCCCAGGGGTTCCAGGAACCGTTCGCTGCGGAATACAACATGGCCAATCCGATGGCTGCCGTCGCGGTTACGATAAGGATTAGACCCCAATTAATCTGAAGCATTTTACGCCCGAGACTCAAGCGGGGGGTGGAAAAGAACGTGCCCATACGGTCAGGCCTCTTCGCTTTTCGGCGGCAGAAATTCGTCGTTGGGCACTGCGTCGCTACCGGACGGATCGCGCATTTGAGTGGCTCTTAGCAGATCGCGGGCGATCGGCGCGGCAACCTTTGACCCGCCGCCGCCATGCTCGACGACAACGGCGGCGGCGTATCGGGGATTCTTGGTTGGGGCGTATCCGACAAACAACGCGTGATCACGTTCCTTCCAGGGACGTTCATGGTTTTTAAGAACACGTGTTTCTCGCTCCGCCTTACTGATACGGCGCACCTGTGCAGTGCCGGTTTTCCCAGCCATCTCCATACCTTTGTCGGAGATGCGGGCGCTATAGGCGGTACCACGTTGAACGTTGGTTACCCGGGTCATGCCTTCACGAATAATATCAAGCGCCCGATCGGAAATTCCTACTGGCTTAAACTTCGGATCGGCGGAGCGGCCGTCGTCAAGTTGTGGACGGACCAACCTCGGCGTAACCGCGAAGCCTCCGTTTGCCAGCCGGGACGTCATGACAGCCAATTGTAACGGAGTGGTCAGGACGAAACCCTGACCGATCCCTGTGATAAGCGTCTCGCCCAATTGCCAGGAAGAGCCTAGAGCCGCCTTTTTCCAAGCCCTTGTGGGGATAGTGCCGTTCTTTTCCCCCGGCAAAGCAATACCGGTTTTACGACCCAAGCCCAGCTTGTTAGCCATGGCGGCGATACGATCAACGCCGACCCGCGTGGCGATATCGTAGAAGTACACGTCGCAGGAATTCTGATGAGCGTCCAGCATATCCTGCCAGCCATGACCATGTTTCTCCCAACAATGGAATTTGGTGTTTCCGAGTAGCGTGTGACCGCTACAAAATACCTCGTGATCCTGATCGACAATCCCGGCTTCCAGGGCCGCAAGAGCAACCGCCATTTTAAATGTGGAACCGGGCGCATACAGACCGGACGCCGCCTTGTTTATTAGTGGCGTTCTGGGGTCGTTCAGCAACTCCCGCCAGGAGCGGGAGGAGAGACCCGTAACGAACCGGTTGGGATCAAAACCCGGCACCGACGACAGCACGAGCACATCGCCATTGTGGACATCCATCACAACCGCGGCCGCACTTTCTTCCTGTTTCAGCCGGTCAGCCGCCAGTTTTTGCAAATCCCGGTCGATGGTCAATTTGATGTCATCTCCAGGCTGGCCTTCTTGACGGGAAAGCTCCCGGATAACACGCCCCATGGCGTTCACCTCGACTTGACTGTTACCGGCCTTGCCGCGGAGGCTGAGATCGAAGACTCGCTCAACACCGTTCTTTCCGATCTTGAAACCCGGCAGTTCGAGCAACGGATCGCCTGTCACATCATTTTCGGAAACTGCGGAGACGTAACCCAACACATGGGCAAAATCGCTTGCATAGGGATACTTACGGCTCTGACCAACCTCAATCGACAGTCCCGGCAAATCTGGTGCATTAACCTCGATTCGGGACACATCGCCCCATTCCAGATTTTCGCGCACAGTAATGGGAACAAAGTCTCTACGTCGCCGCACTTCTCGGAGAATTCTCTGCCGCTCATGATCGCTTAGGGAAAGTATCCCCGACAGAGAATCCAGAAGGTCCTCGACATTGCTTACCTGCTCGGCAACCAGCGTAACCCGGTAATTTTCCTGATTGATGGCCACGGGACGGCCGAACCGGTCCAGAATTCTGCCGCGTGGCGGAGGTAAAAGCCGCAGATTGATCCGGTTTTCCTCCGCCAATGTTTTGTACTTGTCAGATTCGATGACCTGTAGTTGGTACATCCGGCCCGCAAGAAGGCTGAGAATGACAAATTTCCCGCCCCCTAAAAGCGCGACACGCCGCGTAAATCTCTTAAACCGGGTTGCGTCTCTATACATCGGCCGATTTTAGAATTACATGCTGCGTTCGCGCGAGAATCCATGCCATGAAGGGAAAAGCGCCGACGGTAAGTACTGCCTGGAATAGCACTGGCATGGGACTAACCAGTGTGACGTTCAGTCCACAAATAATTATCCAGGACAAAATGCTGGCAGCTAACGCGACAAGCGAAAACGACCACCAGATCACGCCAAAGGATTTACCCTGAATAAACGTTCGCTGGGACACGATGGCCCAGTTGGCCAATAGAAGTATCAATGCATGAAGCCCGATCGGATCCCCGACGAGTATGTCCTGCCAAAGACCGAGAGCGAAGGCAGCAAAAGCGGGAAACAGATCAGGGCGGTAGATTGCCCAATAGAAAACCGTCATCAGGCCAACGTCCATTGCTATTTGGCCATATCCAGGCAAATGAACGGGAAGCGCCGACAACAGAACGAAAAACACACTCAGGAAAAACGGTGCTACCAGTCGGGCCGATCGATCCAGCCGCTGGAAGATCGCGTTTATCATTTCACGCGGGAAGTCGCTGCGTTAGAGGGAACGATGTGTCCTGCGACCTCACCCGGAAATTCCGTGATTACTCTGATGTACTCCAGGGTATCAAAGTCGACAAATGGCCGAATCCGGATCGCACCGCCTTCCATGCTGGAAATGGTTCCAACCGGAAGGCCAGCCGGAAAAACCCCACCGTGGCCGGAAGTAACGACACGTTCTCCGACTGACAGACGGGCGTTGGGAGGCAGGAATAAAAGCCTTGGGCTGTTGCTGTTATCCCCTGAAAGAATTGCTCGCAGGCGTTCTTTCTCGGAAACAACGGGAATACGCGAATTAAGGTCGGTAATCAGAAGAACTCGGCCGGATTGCCGGCCAGATACCGCGACCCGTCCGACTAGGCCGCTGCCGGTAACAGCTGCATCACCTTTTTCAATACCCGACACCCTGCCAGCATTAATGAGCACCGAGCGAACAAACACGCCACCGGAATCACCGATAACCCGCGCTGTAGAAAATGAGACACCTCGTTCGGGGACGAAGTTCAACATTTTTCGGAAAGTCGAATTTTCTGCCGCGAGTGCCAGCGCAGCGCTTTGCCATTCCAGCAACCTGGTATTTTGTTGGCGAAGAAGTTCGTTTTTTTCATAAACGTTGAAGAAATTTTCGAGGCGGTCGAAGCCGGCCGAAACCGTTACGATTGGTTGCGACAACGCCGCCATTACCGGTGCCATGACATCCACCACACCCGCACGCACGCGTTCCACTGCAACAGTTTCCGCTTTACCGAGCATCATAATCGCAAATGCCGCGATGATGAAAAACAGCAGAGCAAACCTGTTGAGTAAGGCACGGGCGGATCCCGTGACCTTTGCAACCGATTCAGCTCGATATTTCAATAATTTCCTCCGATCCGACCATCTGCCTTCTGCCTTCTGCCGGAATGCCGCCAAAAAATTAGTTGTAGGCCGTTAACGAAACGCAAATAAACTCCGGACGCTCTCAATACATATGGGTTAGAACGTTTTTGAGAGTTTTCATCTCCTCAAGACAGCGACCAGTTCCCAGAGCAACGCAGGACAACGGTTCTTCTGCAAGGGTCACGGGCAGTCCTGTCGCATGCCGAAGAACCAGATCGATATTACCCAACAGCGCGCCGCCCCCAGTCATCACAATGCCCTTGTCCACGATATCCGCAGCAAGTTCAGGCGCAGTATGTTCCAAGGCTACTTTTACAGCTTCGATAATCGCACTGACCGGTTCGGCCAGGCTTTCCGCGATCTGGCGTTCACTGATAACAAGTTCCTTAGGAACGCCATTCATCAGATCGCGGCCCTTGATTTCCATCACACCGCCGTCGCCATCTGGCGGCACACAGGCTGAACCTATTTCCTTCTTAATCCGTTCGGCACTGCCTTCACCGACCAGCAGGTTATGATTACGGCGAATATAGGCGATGATTGCCTCATCCATCTTGTCGCCGCCGACCCTGACGGACCGCGAATAAACGATGCCGCCAAGCGACAGGACAGCCACTTCGGTCGTCCCGCCACCGATGTCGACAACCATGGAGCCGGTCGGTTCAGTCACCGGCAAGCCTGCGCCGATAGCCGCTGCCATTGGCTCTTCAATCAGGAAAACGCGACGGGCGCCGGCGCTTTCCGCCGATTCCTGAATCGCGCGCCGCTCAACAGCAGTTGAACCTGAAGGCACACAGATTATAACCTGCGGCGCGGAAAATCCGCGGCGATTGTGAACCTTGCGAATGAAATGCTTGATCATTTCTTCCGCAATTTCGAAATCGGCGATCACACCGTCTCGCAGCGGTCGGATAGCTTCGATATTTCCAGGCGTACGGCCGAGCATCATCTTTGCTTCGTCACCGACCGCTAGAACTTGTTTCCGGCCTTTCACCGACGCAGTTGCGACAACGGATGGTTCGTTCAAGACAATGCCACGGCCCTTCACGTAGACGAGGGTATTGGCGGTGCCCAAATCAATCGCCATATCCGCAGAAAGCATTCCAAGAAGCTTAGAGAACATGAAACCTCTCTTCTTTCATCATTCGTTCTTACACTCCGTCGCCAGCCCCAGTTTCAAAAAGGGGGTAGGTGACGTTTTCAATTTCAAGCACTAAGCGCACTGGGCGCCGTTTTCTCATGTTTCACCAGCAACTTGTTCAGCGCATTAATATAGGCCCGGGCTGAAGCGACTAGCGTGTCAGTATCAGCACCCTGCCCGTTTACCGTTTTGCCGTCTTCTTGCAGCCGCACGGTTACCTCCGCCTGGGCATCTGTACCCTCGGTGACGGCATGCACCTGATAAAGCTGCAGACGCGCGTTGTATCCGGTCAACTCCTTGATTGCATTAAAGGTCGCATCTACGGGGCCGTCACCGGTTGCCTTGGTTTTCCTGGCATCGCCGTCCACTTCGAGGGTCAGTTCAGCCGTTTGAGGGCCCTCGGAACCGCAGACCACCTGCAGCGAAACGAACTGCATCCTATCATTGCCGCGTACGATTTCGTCATCAACCAGGGTCAAAATATCTTCGTCGAAGATTTCGCGCTTTTTATCAGCAAGTGATTTGAACCGCCGGAAAGCGTCCTGAAAGGCGTTGTCGCCCAGGTTATACCCAAGCTCGGACAGCTTTTCGCGAAATGCCGCGCGTCCGGACAATTTACCCAACACCAACTTTGATTCCGTCAGACCGACAGAGTCGGGCGTCATAATTTCGTAGGTGCTCGCGTTCTTCAGCATGCCGTCCTGATGGATGCCGGATTCATGGGCAAATGCGTTGGCACCAACAATCGCCTTGTTGGGCTGGACCGTGAAGCCTGTGATCGCCGAAACGAGGCGAGAGGCCTTGGTAATCATCTCGGTCTTGATGTTTGTGGAATAAGGCATCGCGTCAGGCCGAGTACGCAAGGCCATCACGACCTCCTCCAAAGCCGCATTGCCAGCACGTTCGCCAAGACCATTGATCGTGCATTCCACCTGTCTGGCGCCGGCTTCGACACCGGCCAGTGAATTGGCAACCGCGAGGCCCAAGTCGTTGTGGCAATGAGTGGAGAAAATCGCCTTATCGCTATTCGGCACCCGTTCGATCAACATTTTGATCAAACCGCCAAATTCTGTGGGGACGGAATACCCCACCGTGTCAGGGAGATTGATACAGCTCGCGCCCGCATTGATCGCCGCCTCAACGCAGCGGCAAAGAAAATCGTGATCGGATCGAGTTCCGTCTTCCGGAGACCAGTCGACGTCATCCGTGAAATTCCTGGCATGGGAAACGCTGTCGATTACGTGCTGGTAGACCTCATCAGGCTCCATCTGAAGCTTGTACTTCATGTGGAGAGGGCTGGTCGCAATGAAGGTATGAATCCTCGACCTAGCGGCGGGCTTCAATGCCTCGGCCGCGCGTTCGATGTCACCACGACCGGAACGAGCCAGTCCGCACACGGTAGAGTTTTTCACCAACTTGGCAATCTCGTTCACGGCTTCAAAATCGCCGTTTGATGCGATGGGAAACCCCGCTTCGATCACATCTACGCCCATTTCTTCCAACGTCTCCGCAATGCGGAGTTTTTCGTCCAGATTCATCGAAGCGCCCGGCGACTGTTCGCCATCACGCAAAGTGGTATCGAATATTATGACGTTATTTGAGGTAGTGGTTGCTTCGGTGTTGACGCTCATTGGAGAGCTCCTCGTGTCTCTTCGTGTTTGACCTGGGTGTTAGAAACTTGTCCCCCAAACAGAGCTGCGAAATTTGCAGCCGTATTCAGGGGCACCTAAGTCGGAGAGCCCCATCACCGAAGGAGAGTTGCAGCGCAGTCGCCGTCAACGCGCAACCCAACTGCACCACAGAGTCCAATGCTGTGGAGTCAACCGAAATAGCGTTGCTGTCTCTCGTCATCATCGTTGTTTCGCTCAAAAAAGCGGGTCCGATACGGTTTTTCATGCTCGGCAGTACCGTATAGATCAGCCGGGGCATGACAACTGTTAACGATCTGAGTTAACGTTTATTACTACGCCGTTTTTATCAACGAACGCAACGGTTTTTCGCTGAAAACTCTACAAAATAGGAACCCGGGAATCAGTTCTTAGTCTTATCGACCAAGGCACCTTCTTTGATCCACGGCATCATATCACGCAGTTTGGCGCCGACCTCTTCGATCCCATGTTCCTCGCCATTTCGGCGCATCGCCTTAAAGCTCGGCTGGCCGGCCTGGTTTTCCGTTACCCACTCGCGGGCAAAGCGTCCGGTCTGAATTTCCTTCAGCACCTCTCGCATCCGTTCTTTCACGGAATCGTCTATCAGGCGCGGGCCACGGGTCAGATCACCGTACTCCGCAGTATTGGAAATCGAATACCGCATATTGGCGATCCCACCTTCGTAGATCAGATCGACAATCAGTTTCACTTCGTGAAGACATTCAAAATAGGCCATTTCAGGTGCATAGCCCGCTTCGACCAGGGTTTCATATCCAGCAGTTATGAGAGACGTCAAACCGCCGCAAAGAACCGCCTGTTCTCCGAACAGATCGGTTTCACACTCTTCGCGGAATGTCGTCTCGATGATGCCGGACCGTCCTCCACCGATTGCCGACGCGTAGGAAAGGCCGATTTCCAGGGCATTTCCGGAAGAGTCCTGAGCGACCGCAATCAGGCAAGGTACACCACCACCACCCACGTATTCGGAGCGCACGGTATGGCCAGGCCCCTTAGGCGCTACCATAAAAACATCCAGATCCGGCCGTGGTTCGATCAGACGGAAGTGGATGGCAAGACCGTGGGCAAACGCCACCGCCGAGCCTTCTTTAAGATTGTCCCGAAGTTCTCTCACATACAAATCGGACTGCAGTTCATCGGGTGCAAGGATCATCGTCACGTCTGCCCACGCCGCAGCGTCCGAAGGCGTCATAACCTTCAGACCGGCACCCTCCGCTTTGGGGATACTTGAAGATCCTTCACGAAGGCCGACAACGACTTCCTTAACGCCGGAATCATCCAGATTGTTGGCATGGGCGTGGCCCTGACTGCCATAGCCGATAATTGCGACCTTCTTATCTTTGATAAGATTTATGTTGGCATCGCGGTCGTAATAAACTCTCATCCTTCTTCCTTTCCCCGAAGAAATTTCTGTCGGACCTAACCCCGTGGCGCGCTTTCTATAGTGCCGATTTGCCGCGTGCAATAGCGACCACACCTGTACGCGACACATCCACCAGCCCAAGCGGCTCCATAAGATCGATAAATGCGTCGAGTTTCTCGGTCGAACCGGAAATTTCAAACACAAACGATTCATTCGTACTGTCAATTGCGCGAGCCCGGAATATGTCGGCGATGCGCAAGGCCTCAACGCGTTTGTTGCCTTTTCCAGCAACCTTCACCAAGGCCAGTTCGCGCTCGACGCTTGCGCCCTCGATCGTCAAATCGACCACGCGGTGTACCGGCACCAGGCGATCGAGCTGGGCCTTGATCTGTTCAATTATCATCGGGGTACCGGTGGTCACAATCGTAATGCGGCTGATTGCTGCATCCGGATCCGTCTCGGCGACCGTCAGGCTCTCGATATTGTATCCGCGCCCCGAAAACAGGCCGATGACACGGGCAAGCACGCCGGCCTCGTTATCGACCAGAACGGCGATCGTGTGTCGCTCTATTGTATTATCCAATCCCATTGTCCGCTCCGTTTACGCATAGCTTTCCGTTATTGACGCCTTACTAGACGAGTACCATCCCCTCTTCGGAGATCGGTTTTTCGGCCTCGTCCTCCGGCCCCAGAAGCATTTCGTTGTGTGCCGCGCCTGAAGGAATCATAGGGAAGCAGTTCTCTGTTTGGTCTACCCAGACATCGGCGATCACCGGTTTATCGACGGCGATCATTTCCTTGATGACGTCATCGACCTCGTCCGGTTTGGTCGCCCGAAGTCCGACCCAATGGCACGCTTCGGCGAGCTTTACGAGATCCGGCAGCGCATCGGTGTAACTCTCCGCATAGCGTCCACCATGCAGAAGTTCCTGCCACTGACGCACCATTCCCATATATTGATTGTTTGTCACGAAGACCTTCACGGGTGCTCGGTACTGAACTGCGGTTGACATTTCCTGCATGTTCATCAGGAACGACGCTTCGCCTGAAATATCGACAACGAGCGAATTGGGATGGGCGACCTGAACACCGATCGCAGCAGGAAGGCCATAGCCCATCGTGCCAAGTCCACCGGATGTCATCCAACGGTTGGGTTCTTCGAACTTGTAAAACTGCGCGGCCCACATCTGGTGTTGTCCGACCTCGGTCGTGATGTAGCAATCCAGATCTTTGGTGTGCTCATAAAGACGTTCGATGGCGAATTGCGGTTTTATGATATCGCCGGCTTGCTTGTACTTCAGACAATCTTTCTTCCGCCACTCATTGATCTCGGCCCACCATGCCTTTAGCGCCTTCTGATTGGTCTTCAGGTTTTTCGCCTTCCAGGCACGAAGCATCTGATCAAGAACCGCACCGACGTCACCCACAATTGGCAGGTCAACCGCCACGTTCTTGTTGATCGATGATGGATCGATATCGATATGTATCTTTTGGGAGTTCGGTGCAAAATCCGCGAGCCTGCCTGTGATGCGATCGTCAAAACGTGCACCAACCGCTAAGATCAAATCTGCATCGTGCATGGCAAGATTGGCTTCGTAAGTGCCGTGCATACCCAACATGCCAAGAAACTGCCTGTCGGAACCGGGGTAGGCACCCAACCCCATCAAGGTTTGGGTAATCGGTGCTCCGGTCAGCTTTACGAGACGCCTAAGCGATTTACTGGCCTTGGGACCGGCATTGATCACGCCCCCGCCGCAATAAAATACCGGTTTTTTGGAAGCGGCGATCATCGACACAGCGCGATCGATTTCGGTTTTGGCCGCTTTAAAACGAGGCTGATATGTCCTGTGTTCGACGCTACTGAAATCTTCGTAAGTGCCCTCACCCATCAGGATATCCTTGGGCAGGTCGATCACGACCGGGCCCGGCCGGCCACTACGGGCAACATAAAATGCTTCGTGCATGACCCGAGGCAGATCAGCCATATCCTTCACAAGGTAGTTATGCTTTGTGCAAGGGCGGGTGATGCCGGTGGTATCAGCTTCCTGGAACGCATCGTTCCCGATCAGATGCGTGGGAACCTGACCGGTCAGACAAACAATCGGAATACTATCCATCAGGGCATCGGTCAGACCCGTCACGGCGTTTGTTGCACCTGGCCCGGACGTCACCAGTACCACGCCGACATTACCGGTCGAACGCGCATAGCCCTCGGCCATGTGGACGGCGCCGCCTTCCTGCCGTACCAGAACATGCCGAAGTTGGTTCTGCTGGAATATGGCATCGTAAATCGGAAGCACTGCGCCACCCGGATAACCGAAAACGGTATCAACACCCTCGTTGATCAAGGCCTTTATGATTATTTCCGAGCCATTCATCTTTTGGTCCGACATCATCTTTTCCCCGTCCACCTATTCGGCCCGGACTACCGCAAAAGCGATTCGCCCGCGCAGAATGAAAAACCGGCCTAGGGGCCGGTCGGCATGAAGTTCTATATATTTCGCAATGCACAATTTGTGCGAGGGGCGCAAACTATCGCCGTAAATTTACCCGGTCAACAGGAAATTACTAATTTTTGAAAAGATTTTTGTTTCTATTTTTTTCGAATATTGCTCAGAAATGGATAAATCTGGAATAATCTGATGCCGAAACCATGTCATTTGCCGTTTGGCATATCTTCGGGTATCCTGTTTTCCCCGTTCAATCATATGGTTACGATCTATCTCACCTTTGAGGAAGGTGGAAATCGGTAAAACGCCAACCGCTTTCCATAAAGGATGATCGACTTGCGGATCAGCAGAAATAAAGCTTTCAACTTCCTCGATAGCCCCAGATTCCAACATGTTTTCGAAACGCGAATTGATCCGTTCATAAAGCTCTTCGCGATCCGGCAGACTGAGAACGGTTAGGAATCTTAGATTTTCGGGTGCCGCCTCCGTCTGTCCGGATTGCCACGCCGATAACGGTTTACCGGAAGCCGCAAAGACCTCTAGAGCCCTGACAATTCGCTGGCCGTCGCTGCGGTGAAGCCTAGAAGCGGTTACAGGATCAGAAGACACGAGTTCTGTATGGAGAACATCCGCCCCTTCCCGTTTTAATCTTTCATTCAACGCGGTCCGTATTTCTGATGCTACGGCGGGCATCCTGTGAAATCCGGTCATGAGCGCCCGTAGGTAGAGACCGGTTCCTCCAACAAGAATAGGAACCAGATTTACATCGTTGATTCTATTAATGGCGTCCAGAGCGAGGTCACGCCATTCACCGGCCGAACATCGACGATCATTGCCAAACAATCCATAGAGTTCATGGGGAACACGCGCTAAAGCGGATTTATCGGGCCGGGCTGTGACTATTCCCAATCCGTTATATATCTGCATCGAATCTGCGTTGATGATAGAACCGTTGAACGCCTCAGCAATGGCAAGTGCTACCGACGATTTACCGCTGGCAGTCGGTCCGCCAACTACGATGACAGGTTTACGGGTCAACCCTTGGCGATATTCAAAGCAACAAAACGCTGCGCGCCGCCGGCTTCGATCAGAACGAGGATCGTATCCAGGTTGTCTTTTCGCGCTTGTGCGACTTTCTGTTTTACCTGATCGGGTGTCTTCACAATTTCCTGATCCGGACCGATTTTCCGGATAATTGCTCCTGCAGGAATCCGCTTTTCAGCGGCGGGTCCGGCAGGCTTTATTTTAGTGATCACGACACCGTCTGCATTTTGATTCAGCTTGAACTGTTCCCGTAGTTCCGGCGTCAGCATGGACAAGGTCATGCCGAGCTCCTTCAGTTCTAACAGGGGCGCTTTTTCGGGCGCCGCACCAGGCATTTCCGCCGCAAGCTTTGCGCTATTTTCAGGAAATTCGCCGAGGGTAACAGGCAAACGGACCCGCATTCCCTGCCGCCAGACCTCGACCTGCACAGCCTTACCGATCATTGTTTCCGCGACGATCCTCGGCAGGCGGCGCATTTCCCCAACCGTCTTACCGTCGAATTTCAAGATCACGTCACCGACTTTGATCTTGTACTTTTCGGCTGGCCCGCCCTTCGTAAGGGACGCAACCAGTGCACCCGTGGCGGCATCAAGACCGAGGCTTTGGGCGATTTCGTCGGTTACGGTTTGAATACGAACACCCAGCCATCCACGCCGCGGTTTTCCGTATTTCTGAAGTTGTTGGATAATTGGCCGCGCAAGATTTGCCGGGATCGCAAATCCGATTCCCACACTGCCGCCAGACGGTGAAAAGATGGCCGTATTGATGCCAATAACCTCGCCCTCGAGATTGAACATCGGGCCGCCGGAATTACCCCGGTTGATGGACGCATCGGTCTGAATGAAATCGTCATATGGCCCGGAATTTATGTCGCGCTGGCGCGCCGAGACAATACCGGCAGTAACCGTGCCGCCCAGTCCGAAGGGATTCCCAATCGCGACAACCCAGTCTCCGACACGGGTTTTATCTGAATCTCCAAAGGGAACTGCGGGAAGCTTCGTCTTAGGCTTCACCTTTAAAAGGGCCAAATCGGTTTTGGGGTCGCGGCCAATCAATTTGGCTTCAAGCTTTGTATCATCGTGCAGCGTAACTGTGATCTCATCTGCCTCGGCAATCACGTGATTGTTCGTTACGATATAGCCGCTGGCATCGATGATAAAACCTGACCCAAGAGACGTTGCCCTGCGCTTATGGGTATCGCGTTGCTGGCGATCGAAGAATTCCTTGAAGAAATCCTGAAAGGGCGATCCTTCCGGGAAATGGGGAACCTGCGGGCCACTCTTCTGATCTTTTTTCTGGACCTGGGTGGTCGAAATATTGACGACGGAGGGTAACAGTCGCGCCGCCAGATCCGCGAAAGTATCGGGCGCCCCCCGGGCAAAGCCTGTGCCGGCACCAATCACACAGAAGGCGATGGCGAAAACCGACGAAGAAACAAGACGTCTCGATATCTTCACGTTAGGTCTCCTTATGGACCGGCATTGTGCCAAAAAAGCCGGCCAAATCAGCAACTGGCACCAACTTCACGAAATATAATACGTCGCAAACAATCGGTCAGTTTCTGACGAGCCAAATGATTCCAACCCCCACGATCGCGGACAGTAAGCCCGCGCTCCGAAGCGATGATACAGGAATGCGTTCAAGTTTCAGGGCCATTCTTCTCATGCCGTTCGGAAACAAAGCGTAAAGAGCGCCTTCGAGCACAAGGATCAGCGCAATCGCAATAATCAGTTCATCAGGCACGAGGGGAATAAGTGTCTATCTGGGAGCCGCTTCCCTAGCCGGCACCCTTCCGGGCAGATCATTGAAGAACCGGAAAAATTCGCTATCGGGCGACAGGACCATGGTCGTTCCGTCCCCAAGCGCTTTCTCATAAGCCTCCATCGACCGGTAGAACGCAAAGAATTCCGGATCCTGCCCAAACGCCCGGTTAAGAATAAGGGTTTGTTCACCCTCGCCTTCACCACGCAAAATTTGTGCTTTTCGCTGCGCTTCTGCGAGAATGACCGTCCGTTCGCGATCGGCCTCTGCCTGGATGCGAGCTTTAATTTCTGCACCTTCGGCGCGAAGCTTAGCCGCCTGTGCGACACGCTGTGACCTCATCCGATTGTAGACGGACTCACTAGTCGTTGGCGGAAGGTCAGTGCGCCCGATCCGTACATCGACCACAACGATCCCGAAATCCTTGGCCTGTAATTTCAGCTCTGTCGTAATCCGGCTCATCACGTCATCGCGCTTACTCGATAGCATGTCGGCAAGCAGAACACGGCCGACCTCCGCTCGAACAGCGGAGTTCAGGATGCGACCAAAAATGTCAATAAAGTTCGTTTCGGTATCTGCGCGAAGTTTGAATTTCAGAGGCGATACAATGCGATACCGAACAAAGGCATCGACGTTGATACGTTTCTGATCCGACAGGATGATTTCCTGCGCAGGCGGATCGAGACTAAGGACACGCTTGTCGTAATAAGTTGCCGTTCGCCAGGGTAATTTGAAATGGAGACCTGGGTTTGGCTCTTCATTTCGCGGCTGGCCAAATTCAAGAATAAGCGCCTGGCGGGTCTGATGCACCGTGTACATGCTGCCAAATAGCACCATGCCGGCAATGATAACAAAGACACCAATGACGATAAGTCTAAGGTTGGTCATTGCTGCGCTCCCCCGGATCTCTTTCTAAGTTCAGGCAAGGGCAGATAGGGCACGACGCCAGAACCGCCCTGACCTTTGTCTACGATGACCTTTTCGGACTTGCTAAGAACATCCTGCATCCGCTCCAGATACAGTCGCTGCCGGGTCACATCCTTGCCTGTCTTGTAGGCCTCGAAAACGGAAATGAATCTTTTAGCCTCACCATCAGCTTCCTTGATTAGTCTCTCGCGATAGGCTGCCGCCTGCTCAACTTGGCGAGAGGCCTCACCCTTGGCCTTCGGTACGATATCGTTCCGATAGGCTTCTGCTTCGTTCTGTTGGCGTTCTTTATCCTGACGTGCGCGCTGCACATCATTAAACGCATCAATCACCTTTTGCGGTGGATCGACTTGCTGCATTTTTACGTCGGCAATGAACACGCCGGCCTTGTAGTCATCCATGATGCGCTGCAGGACATCCCGCGTCCGGGCTTCCACTTCTGTTCTTTTTGTGGCCAAAACCTCTTCCAGAGGCGTCTGGCCGACAATTTCACGAATGGAGCTCTCCGCTGCCAGTTTAATCGTGGTCTGCGGATCGCGAATATTGAAAAGAAAATTCGGTGCGCTCTTGATGCGCCACTGCACAACGAAATCGATATCGATGATGTTCTGGTCGCCGGTCAACATCAGGCTTTCTTGAGGAATGTCGCGAACACTATCTGAGCGACCGGCTGATCCCAATCCGCGGAAACCGATGTTTATCTGGTTCGTTTTCTCGACGTTGGGCCGTTGGACCGTTCCGACTGGCCATGGCGCCCAGTAATTCAAACCGGCATCGGTCGTGTTAACGAACTTGCCAAACAGCAGTTCGACGCCTCGCTCGCCCGGTTGCACCCTGTACAATCCGCTCAGAAGCCAAGCAAACACGATCAGCAATACAATGATCAGAATGCCTCTGGAACCACCGAACCCGCCAGGAATGAAGCTTTTGAAACGATCCTGACCTTTGCGGAAAATGTCTTCGATATCGGGTGGCCCACCGGCACTGCCGCCGCCGCCGCCAGATGGCCGTCCGCCCCAAGGGCCCTGCCCGCCTCCGCCCCCGGCTTGCTGTTTCCATGGCATGACGCTAATTCCTATCTTGAGTAATAACCGCGGACCATAACCGCGCAGGGCGATCACGTATACCCGTGCGATCTTTGAGCCCGACCGCGCGCCTTATATGATAGGTTGTACTTTTGTGCAACGCAGCGGGACTGGTCTCGTAGAGCAAAATTGTCACCCAGACGGAGAAGTCAAGCATGGCGCCGCCATCAGAAGCAGATATTACCGAGGCCCTTAAGTCTATCCCGCTGCCAGGATCGGATCAGAATATCGTGGATGCGGGCCTGGTGTCGGGCCTGGTGCTGAAAGACGGACATGTACAGTTTACGCTGGAAATAGATCCGAACGAAGCAGAGCAGATGGAACCGGTCAGAAAGGCAGCAGAAGCAGTTGTCACCGGGAGGGATGGTGTCCTTTCCGTTACCGCGGTTCTAACGGCCCACGTAGGGGCTCAGCCCCAGCAAGCAGCGCCCCAACCGGAGCAACCGAGAGAATTGTTGCCCCAGGTCGGCACTATTATTGCGGTGGCATCGGGAAAAGGCGGCGTCGGTAAATCCACTACCGCAGCCAATTTGGCCGTTGCGTTTCTCCAGATGGGTCTGAAAACCGCCATGCTGGACGCCGATATATATGGACCCTCGTTGCCGATGATGATGGGCATAACCGATCGGCCTTCGTCACCCGACGGCAAAACCATTATTCCGTTGGAGGCGCACGGAATCACCTGCATGTCCATCGGCCTCCTAGTTCCGCAGGAAACGGCGATGATCTGGCGGGGACCGATGGTCATGGGTGCTCTTGAACAGATGATGGGGGACGTTCAATGGGGACCGCAGGACATTTTGGTCGTGGACATGCCACCCGGAACGGGCGACGCGCAATTGACGATGGCGCAGCGCGTGCCCATCGCAGGGTCCGTGATTGTTTCAACTCCCCAGGATTTGTCGCTGATAGATGCGCGCAAAGGGCTGGATATGTTCCGCAAGGTGGATGTACCAGTCCTCGGCTTCGTGGAGAACATGAGCTATTTCGTATGCCCAAGTTGCGGCGAACGCTCCGACATTTTCGCTCATGGAGGCGCGGAAGAAGCGGCGGCGCAAATGGGGGTCGATTTCCTGGGTGAAATCCCGCTGGACATGGCCATTCGCGAGGGCGGGGACGGGGGCACCCCCATTGTTGCCTCACATCCGGATGGCCCGCATGCCATTGCTTATCGCGCGATCGCCGAAAAAATATGGGCGAAGGTCGGCTCAAACCAAGTCGAGACACCGAACATCGTCTTTGAATGACGGAGCAAGCAGATGGGTTCAGCAGAAATTCCGTTCCGTAAGGAAATGCCGTTCGAATACGGAGTGGCACAGGAAGTTGCCCCGGGGGTCCGTAGGATCGTTGCTGAAAATCCCAGCGCATTCACACATTTAGGAACCAACACCTATGTGGTCGGAAAGGGTGAAGTAGCCGTTATCGACCCTGGCCCGATGATTGAAGAGCACGTCGACAAAATAAGGAACGCATTAGCTGGAGAGGCGGTAACTCACATCGTCGTCACCCACACACATATGGACCATTCGCCGGCGTCCGATTGGCTGAAAGAGCTGACGGGTGCCCCAATCGTTGGTGCATATCCACGCCCGCTGGACGGAGGACAAACCGTCGAAGCGCATCAAGAAGATTTCGCCCCGGACGAAGAAATCGACGATGGCGACGTGATTGAAGGACCAGGCTGGACCCTGGAAGCGGTTTATACGCCAGGGCACATGTCCAACCACCACTGTTACACCTTTAAAGAACAAAACCTCCTTTTTTCCGGCGATCACGTGATGGGCTGGAATACTACAATCGTCTCGCCACCCGATGGCAATATGCGGGAATATCTCGATTCTCTTCGGGTGTGCCTTGAACGTGACGAAGATCTTTATCTCCCGGGTCACGGTCCAGAAATCACTGACACCAAGCCTTTTGTAAGGGCCTACCTGAACCATCGACTGATGCGGGAAGGCGAAATTGCCAAATGCCTTGCGGAAGGCCTGGCCACGATTCCGGAGATGGTGCGAAGAATGTATACGCACCTGCCGGAAAAAATGCACGGTGCCGCCTCCCGTTCCGTACTCGCTCATATGGAGCATATGGTGGAAACTGGCCGGGCCGAATGCAATGGTTCGGTCTCTGCTAATTCGAGCTTTTCACCGGGAAGCGGCTGAGCAAAAAGATTCGCTATTCCAACTGATCCTTATCGAAAAAACAGACGTAATGCCGTAATTGATATTGTCGCGGGTGTTCCGGCGATAGTTTGCAAATCGGGAATCCGCCAGAATGGCCGCGAGCAATACGAACTCAGAAATCATTCCTCGAAAAATAGCGGTCGTTGGCACAGGTATTGCCGGCCTATCCGCCGCCTGGCTCTTAAGCAATAAACACGAAGTTACAATTTACGAAAAAGAAAACCGTTTGGGCGGTCACAGCAATACAGTGGACGTCACCTCGGAAGGCGCCTGTATTCCGATAGATACTGGCTTCATCGTTTACAATGAGCCGAACTACCCAAATCTGACCGCATTATTCGATTATTTGAATGTCACGACGTCGCCAAGCCATATGTCATTTGCTGTCTCCATAAACAGGGGAAAATTCGAATATGCCGGAAATTTTGGAGGCTTGTTTGCAAGGCCACTGAACGCTGTTTCACCTCGATTTTGGAATATGGTTTCGGACATAAGACGGTTTTATTCGGAGGCTCCGGACCTGTTGGGACAATCCGAGATTCCACATCTTTCTCTAGGAGAATACCTGGACCTAAACAATTATTCGGAACCGTTTGTCAGAGACCATATTTTGCCTATGGGGGCCGCAATCTGGTCTTCACCCTCGAATGAAATGCGTAATTATCCGCTGGAGGCATTTCTCCGCTTTTATGTGAATCATTCCCTATTGAAATTCCGAAAACGGCCCGACTGGCGAACAGTCGTCGGAGGCAGCCGTTCCTACGTCGAGCGACTAAGGTCGAATATGTCTTCTACAGTTCAATCCGGATGCTGCATCACAAGTGTCAGGCGCACACCCGTTGGGGCTGTTATAACAGACCAATTCGGTCGGGAAGAGAATTTCGATGCCGTGGTGTTGGCAACACACGCGGATCAGGCGTTCTCTATACTTTCAGACACTGACCATGCAGAACGGTCTCTCCTTCAACAATTTAAATACTCCAAAAACCGCGCCGTGCTGCACACGGATTCCACCCTGATGCCGAAACGGCGAAGAGCGTGGTCAAGCTGGAACTATGTTAGGAACAGCGACGTCGAAGATAATTCGGTTTGTGTCACATATTGGATGAACAAGCTCCAACGGTTGGACACCGACAAGAACTATTTCGTCACCTTAAACCCGTCACGGGAACCCCACCCGGGATCAATCGAAGCAGAGTTTGAATACGATCATCCAATGTTTAATTTAAGCGCTCTGAGTGCCCAAAAAAAAATCTCGCAGATTCAGGGCGTCCGAAATACCTGGTTTTGCGGCAGCTATTTTGGATACGGTTTCCACGAAGACGCGCTGCAGGCCGGGTTGGCTGTTGCGGAGGACATTGGCGGTGTTCGGCGTCCATGGAACGTCGCAAATGAATCCGGACGCATAAATCTGAGACAGCCGGGAGAACAGTCGCTGGAGAGAGCTGCGTGACCATGAAAGGCGCCCTTTATTTCGGTGAGGTCGTTCATACGAGAAGCCGACCGCGACGCCACCGTCTCCGATATAGTGTATTCTCGCTTCTAATCGATCTCGACAAACTCGAAGACACCGCAGCCAGTTGCCGTCTTTTCTCTTTGAACCGTTTCAACCTGTTCTCTTTTCACGAAAACGATCATGGGACAGCGGGCTACACGGTAAGGCGATGGGTCAAAAAAGAACTATCCGATGCCGGCATAGATACCCAAAACGGTCCAATCCGGCTTTTGTGCTATCCCCGTGTCCTTGGGTACGTATTCAATCCCCTCAGCGTCTACTTCTGCTACCGGCCCAATGAAGAGCTGGTAGCCATCCTTTACGAAGTTCACAATACCTTTGGCGAGCGACATGCTTACCTAATCCAGACGGACGGAACTGGGACTGTGCCTATCAGGCAATCTTGCGATAAACAGCTCCATGTGTCGCCCTTCATCGGAATGGATACGCGTTACGATTTCCGTGTCAGCCCTCCAAGTGAAGAAATTATTCTCACGATTGCCGAAAGCGATGACCAGGGTGTCATTTTGCAGGCGGCATTTACGGGCACCCGGCGTCCGCTTACCGATCGAACCCTGTTGCAAGCCTTTTTCCGTTATCCTCTAATGACGTTGAAAATAAT
>MDTA01017855.1_pt1 | contig 22189 bp, 15 predicted proteins | sample 811151 | NCBI WGS metagenome assembly MDTA01 (sample SAMN05326648, study PRJNA326480) | marine metagenome | isolation source: seawater | place: Indian Ocean: South | collected 2010
ATTATTCTTCTTATTTTAAATCATCAAGAAATGATATTCTTGATAGGAACGGTATTATAATTGCAAAAAATATTAGAGTTTATCACGCTGCAATTAAGCCAAATTTAATCAGAGATAAAAAAAATTTTCTTTTAAAACTTAAACTTTTATATCCTGAATTAAATTTACAAAAAATAAAAATAAAATTAAATAAAAATAAGTACTTTTATTTAAAAAAAAATATTACAAAAGAAGAACAGGTCAAGTTATGGTCTCTAGGAGAAAAAGGATTACTATTTGAAACAACACAAACACGAATATATCCTCACAAAAATTTATTTAGTCATGTTGTCGGACAGATTGATAATGATAATTATGGTATTTCTGGACTTGAAAAATCTTTTGATCAAAAACTTAAATCGAATAAAGAAAACATAGTCACTACATTAGATGTTAATCTACAATTTCTAATAAGAGAAGAATTAATCAAATATCAAGAAATTTTCAAAAGTATTGGTAGTGCTTCGATATTGATGGATGTAAATACTGGAGAAATCCTTTCTATGGTTTCACTTCCAGATTTTAATTTAAATGAAAGAAAAAATATTAGTGATAAAAATTTCATTAACCGAGCTACAAAGGGTGTTTACGAACTTGGTTCTGTTTTTAAAACTTTCACATTAGCTGGTGCTTTAAATGAAAATCTAATCGATACTGATACACAATTTAAAAATCTTCCAAAAAAAATTAGTTGTGCGGGAAGACCTATAAGAGAATATGATGAAAAAATTCCACCTAACTTAACTGCCGAGGAGATACTTATTAGATCAGGTAATATCGGTTCAGTTAGAATTGGACAAAAAATTGGCAGTGATAAAATGAAAGAATTTTTATTTAATATTGGTGTATTAGATCAAATAAAGTTTGACATAGAGGAAGTTGGTCAACCACTACCTTTTAGATGGGGAAAATGTAGGTTAGCAACTGCATCTTTCGGACATGGTATAACCACGACTTTACTACAAATTGTAAAAGGTTATTCAATACTAGCAAATGGTGGTTTTAGAATAAATCCAACTTTAATTAAAAGTGAAAAACAGTATGAAAAAAAAAATAGAATTTTAAAACTTGGTGTATCAAAAAAAATAAATCCAATTCTAAGAAAAATTGTAACAAAAAAAGAGGGTACAGCTAATTTTGCAAATATTGAAGGCTACGATGTTGGCGGGAAGACTGGGACAGCTCAAAAATCAATAAATGGAATTTACTCTAAAAGTAAAATAAATACTTTTGTTGCAGTTTTTCCAATTTCCAAACCAAAATTTATTCTCTTAGTACTTCTAGATGAACCAAAGCCAAATAAGGACTATATCTACCATTACAGAGATGGAAGTGGATGGAAATATAAAGGAACACCTTATAACACAGCAGGCTGGACATCTGTGGAAATCGCTGGCAAAATTATAGAAAAAATTGGACCTATTTTAGCCATAAATAAAATTGATTTTTACGACAAACATGTTGTTAAAAAATCTAATTAGCAATCTAAAGCCGGAATTATCCGCTATTAAAATTCGTGGAATTTCATTTGATAGTAGGAATGTAAAAAAAGGAGATTTATTTGTCTCAATAAAAGGAAACAAATTTGATGGAAATCAATATGTTCAACAAGCTATAAATAAAGGGGCGAAAGTTATAGTTTATTCTGGAAAAATAAAAAAAGTTAAACAAAGAACTTTTATAAATATTAAAGATACTAGAAACATTCTAGCAAAAATAAGTACAAAATATTTCAAAAATAAACCGAAAAATATAGTTGCGGTAACAGGGACTAATGGAAAAACATCGGTATCAGACTTTTTTCATCAGATTTTTACACATGAAAAAATAAAGTCGGGATTTATTGGAACACTAGGCTTAAAAAAAAATAAAGTACTAAAAAAAAGAAATTTAACAACACTAGACTCAATTTCTCTAAATAGAGATTTAGACCAGCTAAAAAAATCTAAAATTAATAATGTTATTATTGAGGCTTCAAGCCATGGGTTAAAGCAAAAAAGATTAAATTTTTTAAAAATTAAAGCAGGTATTTTTACAAACCTTAGCCATGATCATTTAGATTATCATAAGAATATGAAAGATTATTTTCAATCTAAGCTAATACTTTTTAAAAATATATTAGAGCAAAATAGTACAGTTATTACAGATACTGATATTAAACAATATAAACATATTAAAAAATTACAAATTAGGAAAAAATTAAAAATTTTAACAATAGGTTCAAAGAGTAATATTTTACAAGTTTTGAATCATAAAATTTTTGAAAATTTTCAGTTATTAGAGATCATGTATAAGAAAAAAATATTTAAACTTAAAGTAAACTTGTATGGGTCTATTCAGATTAAAAACTTATTAATGGCAATTTTAGCCGCAAAGGCCTGCGGACTAAAAATTAGTAAAATTTTCAAAAATATCGAAAAAATAAAAAGTGTAAAAGGAAGATTAGAATTAATTAAAATACTACCAAATCAATCTAAAATATTTTTAGATTATGCGCATACACCAGATGCTTTAAAAAATGCAATATTATCAATACAAGAACATTATAAAAAAAAAATTACATTAATTTTTGGATGCGGTGGTGACAGAGATAAAAGTAAAAGAAAATTGATGGGAAAAATTGCGAAAAGATATTGCGATAAAATTTATATAACCGATGATAATCCCAGAAGTGAAAACCCTCACAAAATCAGAAAAGAAATCATAAAGAGCATGAAATGTTCAAACGTTAAAGAAATAGGTAATAGAAAACATGCAATACAGTATGCTTTAAAAAATTCTGATCCTTATGAAGTAATTTTAATTGCAGGAAAGGGTCATGAGACTCACCAAGATATAGGAAAAAGGAAAATTCATTTAAGTGATTTAAATATTGTTAAAAATTTTTCTCTCAAAAATGTTCTTATTAAAAAAAAGTTTATAAATTTAAAATATAATAGTAAAATTTTAAAAAAAACCATTAAGACAAAAAAAAACTTCTTTTTTGACGGAGTCTCAATCAATTCTAAAACAACAAAGAAAAACAATTTATTTATTGCAATAAAAGGAAAAAAAAATGATGGACATAACTTTTTAAGTGAAGCAAAAGAAAATGGTGCAAATTTTTGTGTAGTATCAAAAACAACAAAGCAAAAATCAAATATTATAAAAGTCAAAAATACATTTAATTTTTTAAAATCTTTAGCTCAAAAGAATAGGGAACAATCATCCTCAAGATTTATAGCTATCACAGGAAGTTCTGGTAAAACTACAGTGAAAAGTATGCTTGGTAATTTATTAAAACTTTACACAACATCTTACTATTCGCCAAAGTCATATAATAATCATTATGGTGTTCCCTTGAGTATCTGCAATATGAGACCAAACGATCATTACGGAGTTTTTGAAGTTGGAATGAATAAATTTAGGGAAATTCATAAACTATCATCTTTGATTAAGCCTCATTTAGGAATAATCACAAATGTTTCCGAAGCTCATTTGGAAAATTTCAAAAATATACAAGAAATTGCTAAAGCTAAAAGTGAAATCATTTACAATATACAAAAAAATGGGACAGTTATATTAAATGGAGATGATCAATTTTTTAGTTATTTTAAAAAGATTGCAAAAAAAAATGGAATAAAAGTTAAGTCTTTTGGTTTTTCAAAAAAATCTAATACTAAATTTATTAGTTTAAAAAAAAAGACAAACTACTTTTTACTCAAATTACATGTTGATAAAAAAAATCTGTATTTACAAATTAATAATAAAAATAAAAACCACATTATGAATATTATGTCATGTGTAGCTGTTATAAATGATTTAAATTTACCATTTAACAAAATTCAAAAATTTTTTAAAACTCAAAAACTTTTAAGTGGAAGGGGCAAAATTGATAAAGTTAGACAGTTTAATAAAATATTTTATTTAATTGATGAAAGTTATAATGCTAATCCTCTTTCTGTTAAATCTGCGATAGAAAATTTTTCAGATATTCAAAAAAATGGCAAAAAAAAGTACTTTCTTTTTGGAGATATGCTAGAGCTAGGTGAGAATTCACACATATACCACAAAAAAATCTCAAAAATAATCAATAATAGTGATATTGATAAAACGTTTGTTTACGGAAAAAAAACTTTAGAAACTTATAAATTTCTAAAAAATAGTAAAAAAGGAGAAATAATAAATAACTTTAAATTATTTAAGGAAAAGATTTCTAAAATTTTAAAAAATGGAGATTTCTTAATGATTAAAGGATCCAATGCAACAAAATTACATGAAATTTCAAAAGAATTTATTGGGGTATCTAAATAATGCTTTATAGTTTTTTGACGTCATTAGTAGATACTTTTTCTTTTTTAAATGTATTTAAATATATTACTTTTAGAATAGGCTTAGCAGTAGTAACATCTTTAATAATTATATTTTTAATTGGAACTCCCCTTATAAAATATTTTTCGAAAAAACAAATTACTGGACCAATTAGACAAGACGGACCTATTGACCACATAATTAAAAAAAGTGGAACTCCCACTATGGGCGGTCTAATGATATTAATTGGTATAATTGTTAGTACTCTTTTGTGGGCAGACTTAAATAATATTTATATTTGGATAGTTATTTTTGTTTGTACAAGTTTAGGACTTTTAGGATTTATTGATGATTACTATAAAATAAAATTAAAAAATTCTTCTGGCATAAATGCAAAATTGAAATTTGCTGGACAATTTTTAATTTCTATTACTGCTATATTAGCGCTTATTTATTTTACTGATCATGAAAATATATCAAATTTATATTTTCCATTTTTTAAAAATTTGGTATTTCATATGGGTCTACTTTTTATTCCATTTGGTATTTTTGTCATTATTGGTTCATCTAATGCTGTGAATTTAACAGATGGACTAGATGGTTTGGCAACTGTCCCAGTTATGCTAGTTGCTTTATCTTTTTCATTAATTTGTTATTTAGTTGGAAATAAGATTTTTGCAAACTATTTACAAATTCAATACATATCTAATGTTGGGGAGCTGTCAATTTTTTGTGGTTCTATTGTCGGTTCATGCTTGGGTTTCCTTTGGTATAATGCTCCACCAGCAAAAATCTTTATGGGAGATACTGGCTCGTTGTCTTTGGGAGGTTCTATAGCCTCAGTAGCAATAATAGTAAAACACGAAATTGTTCTTGCAATTATTGGCGGGCTATTTGTTTTAGAAACAGTTTCTGTGATCATTCAGGTAATTTCATTTAAACTTACAGGTAAAAGAGTATTCATGATGGCTCCTATTCATCATCATTTTGAAAAAAAGGGGTGGCCAGAGTCTACAGTTGTAATAAGATTTTGGATTATAGCCATAATTTTAGCTTTAGTAGGTTTAGCCACATTAAAATTAAGATAATTCATGAAACAAGCAATTTTAAACTACTCATTAATGAATTTTTGTATTTATGGATTAGGAACTACTGGAAAATCAGTATTAAATTTTTTTAAAAAAAAAAATTTTTCAAAATTCGATTTTTGGGATGACAATATTAAAAATAAAAAAAAACAGAAAAAATTTTCAAAAAAATTAGATCAAACAGATTTTATAATTTTGAGTCCAGGAATTAGTTTAAATAAGGCAAAGCTTAAGAAAAAACTTATAAAAAATAAAAATAAAATTATTACCGATCTCGATCTATTTTATTTATTAAATCCAGAAATAAAATCAATTGTTATCACAGGAACAAATGGAAAATCTACAACGTGTAAAATTCTTGAACATATGTTAAAAAAAAATAATATTAATGTTGTGCTTGGTGGAAATATTGGAAAACCAGTTTTAGACCTAAATTTAAAAGATAAACCAATTGTTATAATTGAAGCATCATCTTTTCAGTTGTCATATTCTAAATTTATAAAACCAGATTATGCAGTTATATTAAATATATCTAATGATCATATTGATTGGCACGGTTCTCTAAAAAATTATGTTAATTCTAAATTTAAAATTTTTTCAAATCAAAATTGTAATAATTTTGCTTTTCTTAATGACAAAAAGCTAATAGAAAAGTTTAAAAAAGAAAAATATGAAAGTAAAATTAATTATGTAAGTTTAAAAAATTATATATCTATAAAACATAGAATAAAAAATAATTATTTAAATTTAGAAGCCAACATAGAAAATATGGGTTATGTATATGCTTTGTCTAAAATTTTAAAAATAAATCAAAAATCATTTATTAATTCGTTTCAGTCTTTTAAAGGATTGAACCATAGGTATGAAATATTTTTAAAAAAAAAGAATAAGATTTTTATAAACGATTCTAAAGCAACCAGCTTTGAAGCTACCAGATATGCTTTAATAAATAATAAAAATATTTATTGGATTGTTGGTGGACTTCCTAAATCAGGCGATAAATTAAAATTAGGGTCAGTTAAAAACAATATAATTAAAGCATATGTAATTGGAAAACATATGAAATTTTTTAAAAAACAATTGAAGGGAAAAGTTGATTTAAAATTATGTAAAACTTTGGAAAACTCGATATTAGATATTTCGAGAGAAACGAAGAATATATTAAATAAAAAAATTGTTATTTTATTAAGTCCTGCAGGAGCTTCGTATGATCAATTTAAAAACTTTGAAGATAGGGGAAATAAATTTAAAAAATTATCAAAAATATATGCAAACAAAAATTTTTAAAATTAAAAATTATTGGAGAAATATTGATAAACAAATTTTGTTTAGTTTTTTCTTTCTATTTATTTTAGGAATATTTTTTTCGTTTTCTTCAACATCTTTCTTAGCGGATGAACGACTTAATAAGAGTTACTATTTTTTTTTTCAAAAGCATTTGTTATATGCTTTAGTATCTTTTTTAGTGATGGTTCTTATATCTTTAACTAATACAAAACTTGTTAACAAATGTATTTTACCACTTTTTTTGTTTTTTTTAGTGCTCTTAGTTCTAGTCCCATTTTTGGGCGTAGAGGTTAAAGGTGCTAAAAGATGGCTTAGTGTTTACTTATTTCGTTTTCAACCAGTTGAATTTATAAAACCTTTTTTTATTTTATTAATCGCTCAAATTATTCATTTGAACAATTATAAAAATATAAACATTTCTCATTTAACTTCATTTTTAATTTTGTCTGTCATAACTTTATTTCTTTTAATACAACCGGATTTAGGTCAAACGGTGTTGTTAATTTCTACTTGGATATCAGTGATTTTCGTATCTGGATTTAATATTTTTTTTCTATTCTTCATATTAATTTTTGTTATTATCTTATTCTTTATATTGCTTTACTTCGCACCTAACAAATTTAGCTACATATTGAATAGACTAGTTTCTTTTATGGATCCCGAAAATCCAGGTAATTTTCAATCACAAAAGGCTTTAGACGCTATTAAGCAAGGGGGCATCAAGGGACAGGGTATGGGAGAGGGTATACTTAAAGAAAATGTACCAGAGGCACACACGGATTATATTATTGCAGTAGTTAGCGAAGAGTTTGGTTCAATTGTATCTATATTAATAGTTGTGCTATTTCTATTTATTGCATTTAGAATAATTAAAAAGGTTATAAATTTAAAAAATAATTTTTATAAACTTTCACTTTGTGGGCTCATGTCTTTACTAATTTTTCAAACCTTTATCCATGTTGGAGTTAATTCAAATTTATTACCAACCACAGGAATGACTTTACCATTTTTGAGTTATGGAGGTTCCTCACTTTTGTCAAATGGTATAATAGCAGGAATTATTTTGAATTATGCATCTCTTGAAGAAAAATTTGATAATGAAAAATAATGAAAAAATATATATTGTATCTGGAGGGACAGGTGGTCATGTTATTCCCGCTCTAGCTTTAACAAAATTTCTAAAAAAAAATAGAGAAGTTGATTTATTTATTGATAGCAGGGGAATTAAATTTTTAAATAGTGAAAAAAATCTTGATTTTAAATTAATTAATTCAGGAAGAATATTTAATAAAAATATTCTTAAATCTATTTTAGGGTTTATAAAAATTATAATTTCTTTTTTTTACTCTGTTACAATTATATTAAAAAATAGACCAAAACTAGTTATAGGCATGGGTGGGTACGCATCGTTCCCGATGTGTTTTACCGCTTTTATTATGAGAGTTCCTGTCTTTATTTATGAAAATAATTTGATTATTGGTAGGGCTAATAAATTTTTGTTAAATTTTGTTGATAAAATTTTAATTGCTAATGAAGAAATTAAAGGAATAAAAAAAAAATATGAGAATAAAATCTTTCATTGTGGGTATATAATTCGAGACGAAATTTTAAACAAAGAAATAAATGAAAATTTATATCAATCTGATAAAAATAATTTTTCAATTTTAATAATAGGAGGAAGTCAATCTGCCAAGATATTTGGCGAATTACTACCTGACATACTTATTAAGTGTCATGAAGAAGGTTTAAAAATTAAAGTTTATCAACAATGTTTAGATTACCAGGTAAATGATATAAATAAAATTTATGCTAAAAATAAATTAGATTTTGAATTATTTGTTTTTTCCCAAGATATAATCAAGTATTATAAAAAATCAGATTTAGTGATAAGTAGGGCTGGCGCATCATCTTTAGCTGAAATAATTAATTTAAGAATTCCTTCTATTGCAATACCGCTACCAAGTTCTATAGATAATCACCAATACGAAAATGCAAAATATTATGAAAAAAAGGGATATTGTTTTTTGTTAGATCAAAATTTAATTTCAAATAAGTTGTTTGAAATCATTTTTGATTTGAAAAATGATAGAAAAAAAATGCATTTAATGAAAGAAAAAATGAGTAAACATTGTGATAAAAATACACTTTTAAAAATAAATAATATAATTAGGAAGTTCTTTAATGAATAATTTAAAAATACAAACAAACAAAAAAATTCACTTCATTGGGATCGGTGGGATCGGCATGAGTGGTCTTGCTCAAGTTATGAAAAGTATGGGTTTCTATGTTCAAGGTAGTGATATTTCAAATAGCAAAAATGTAGAAAGGTGTAAAAGATTGGGAATAAAAATTTTTAATAGACACAGAGTTTCAAACATTAGAAAAGTTGATATAGTTGTTAGATCATCAGCGATCAAAAATAATAATCTAGAAATAATAGCGGCAAAACAAAAAAAAATAAGCGTAATTAAAAGAGCAGAAATGTTAGCTCGAGTTGTTGAATTAAAAACAAATATTGTTATTACTGGTTCACACGGCAAAACAACAACAACTTCACTTATATCCAAAATATTATCTAAGGCTAAACTTGATCCAACAATTATAAATGGGGGTGTAATAAATTCTTTTAATAGTAATGCAAGGTTTGGAAGAAGCAAATGGGCAGTTCTTGAGGCAGACGAGTCAGACGGTAGTTTTTTAAACTTTCCAGTCAATTATTCTGTTGTAACAAATTTAGATAAGGAACATTTGGATTATTATAAAAGTTTTATCAAATTAAAGAACTCTTTCAAAAAATTTTTAAATAAAACACCTTTAATCGGTAAATCTTTTATTTGTATAGATGATAATGAGATAAAAAATTTAATAAAAAATTTAAAAAATAAAAATTATTTAACATATGGCTTTTCAAAAAAAGCAAATTTTCAAATTTTTAAGCCTATTTACAAAAAAAACTATTCAGTATTTAACCTTAAAATTCTAATACCAGGATCAAAGAAAACGATAATTAAAAAAATTAAATTAAACCTTATAGGTCGCCACAATATTTTAAATTCGGTTCCAGCAATCGCTATTGGGCTACATATTGGAGTAAAAATTAATGTAATAAAAAATTCATTAAAAAATTTTACAGGTATACAAAGAAGAATGACAAAAGTTTTTAATTTAGGTAACAAAGAGTTTTTTGATGACTATGCTCATCATCCAACAGAAATAAGTTCAGTATTAAAAAGTTTGAAAGTAACTTCAAATAGTAGAAAGATTATTTCCGTCTTTCAGCCACATAGATACTCAAGAATAAAATTACTTAAAAAGGATTTTGCTCTATCTTTTAAGGATTCAGACCTTGTTCTTCTATGTCCAGTATATTCTGCTGGAGAAAAATTGGATAAAACATACAATGAAATTGAATTTGCAAAATTAATTTCCAGGCAATCTAAGGTTCAAGTAGTTTTGGTTAAGGACCAATATGAATTAAAAAAATTTTTTATAAAAAATTTGTATAAAGATGAAATAATTATTTGTATGGGTGCAGGTTCGATTTCAAAATGGATTAGGGAAATGGTATTAAATTAATATATGATATATAAAAATGAAAAACTTTCAAAATATAACTGGTTTAATCTAGGTGGTCCAGCAAAGGTCCTTTATAAAGCTAATTCACTTGATGATTTAAAAAATTTTTTAAAAGAAAATTATAAATACAATAATAATATTTATATTCTTGGAGCAGGTTCAAATACTCTTTTTCGAGACGCGGGTTATAATGGTACAATTATAAAATTAGGAAATTCTTTTGCCAACATCAAAAAATTAGAAAATAATAAGATTGAGGTAGGGGCTGCAACTCTAGATAAAAAATTATCAGATTTTGCAATGGAAAATTCTATTTCTGGTTTTGAATTTTTATCTTGTATACCTGGAAGCATTGGAGGAGCGATTGTTATGAATTGTGGTTGTTATGGATTTGATATTTCAAATATTTTTTTTTCATTAAAAGCTATAGACCTTAGTGGACAAATAAAAAATTTTAATAAGGATCAAATAAGTTTTTCTTATAGAAAGACCAATTTTCCAAATGATTTAATAATTATTAGCGTAGTATTTGAGGGTAAATTTTTAAACAAAAAAAATATTAAAGAAAAACAAATTCAGCTAACTAATAAAAAAAAAGAAAGTCAACCGAGTAGAGTTAAAACATGTGGCAGTACATTTAAAAATCCAGAAAACAACAAAGCTTGGGAATTAATAAAAAATTCAAATTGTTCTGACCTAAAAGTTGGAGGAGCAAGTATATCGCCTAAGCATGCTAACTTTTTTATAAATGATGGTAATGCAACTTCATCAGATGTAGAAAAGTTAATTGATAAAGTTAAAAATAGAGTGTTTTTGAAAACAGGTACTAAATTAGATTTAGAGATCAAAATAGTAGGAGAAAAATAAATTGAAAAAAATTCTTGTTGTTTTGGGCGGCGATTCAAGAGAAAGAGAAATCAGTCTTGAGACCGCTAAATCATGCATAGCCGCTCTAAAAAACATAGGATACAAAATTTTAAAATTTGACCCCAAGTATTCCGCAATTTCTGATATTAATAAAAACAAAGTAGATGTAATTTTTAATGCTCTTCATGGCAAAGGTGGAGAGGATGGAAAAATTCAAAGTTTTTTTGAGTATTTTTCAATACCCTATACCCATTCAGGAGTATTAGCTTCAATGATGGCAATGAATAAATTTTTCTCAAAAAAGTTGTTCATAAAACACGGTATAAAGACGCCAAATTATTTTTTTTTAAATAAAAAAAAATATACGAAAGTAAATTTGGTAAAATTAATTAAAAAAAACAAACTAAAATACCCTATCGTAATAAAACCTAATGATGAAGGTTCTAGTATAGGAGTTAGCATTTGTAAAAATTTAAAAAAATTAAAAAAAGAATTTAAAAAATTATCATATAATTATAACGAATTGATATTTGAAACCTATATACCTGGAAAAGAGATTCAAGCCGCCGTTCTAGGTGGAAAATCGATTGGCGCAATTGAATTAAAACCAAAAAGAAAGTTTTATGATTACAATGCAAAATATAAAAAATCAGCTAAAACATTACATATAATGCCAGCAGATATTCAAAAAGCGCACTATAAAAAAGTTTTAAAAATCTCAGAGAAAGCTTATAAAATTTTAAATTGTAGAGGTGTAGTGAGATGTGATTTTAGATTTTACAAAAATCAATTTTTTTTACTCGAATTAAATACCCAGCCTGGAATGACAAGTTTATCTTTAGTACCTGAAATAGCGAGAGCTTCAAGAATATCATTTGAAAAATTGGTAGGCTGGATGATAAAAGACGCAAGTGTTAATAGATGAAATCGAAAAATAGTATTTTTTTATGGTTACTTCTTTTTTTTTTACTTACAACTTATAATTTTAATTTAGATAATGAAAAAAAAATTAATATATTCAAAATAAAATCTATTGAAATTTTTGGTTTAAAAGCTACCCATAAAGCTGAAATGCAAACAAAACTTGATTTTTTTAAAGGTCAAAGTTTAATTTTATTTAAGTCAAAATATTTAAAAGATCATTTAGAAGAATTTGTATTTATTAAAGAGTTTAAAATGAAGAAAATCTATCCAGATACTATCAAAGTTTTTTTTTACGAATATAAACCTCTAGCAATTTATTTACATAAAAATAAAAAATTTATTCTTACAGATCAAGGCAAAAAAATTGATGATTTTAAAAATGAACTTACTAATGAATTACCATTTGTTTTTGGCGAAAATGCTGATAAAAAATTTTACTTATTTTATTCATACTTAGAAAAAACAGATTTCGATATAAAAAATATAAAACAGTTTAATTATTTTAAAATTAATAGGTGGGATATTATTTTAAAAAATGATAAAACTGTAAAATTACCTGAAACAGATTATGAAAAATCTATAATAAAATTTTTGGAAATTTATGAAAAACCAAATTTTAATAAATTTGAAGTTTTTGATTTTAGAATAAAAAATCAACTAATATTAAAGTAAATATTATGGAATATAAACTAATAGCTGAGTTATCCAATGAAAAAATATTTTATATAATTTGTCAAAACGACGAAAAATCTGTTTATCAAATTTTTAAAAAAAAAATAAGCGAAAATTTAGGAATAAAAAAGGGCAAAATTTTTAACTTCGATATGGCTTCAAAAATAATAAGTCAAGATATAAAAAATCTTGAAAAAGAAACTAATTTAATTTTCAGAAAAGTACATATCATTCTTGACGAAACTGATTTAACCTGTACTAATTTTTCAGGTTTCAAAAAATTAAACGGTTCACGTGTTGATAAGAAAGACTTAGATTATATTTTGAATGAAGCTAAAATTTCTATAAAGTCTGATCAAAAGACAAATACTATTCTTCACATATTAAACTCAAATTTTACATTGGATAAAATCACAAGAACAACTGTTCCACTTAACATACATGGAGATAGATTAAGCTTACATATGACTTTTTTATCTATTCCAGAAAATAGTTGCAAAAATATAGAGTCGCTTTTTAGTTCTGTTGATTTAAAAGTTGAAAGAATTATTAGTAAACAATTGGTAAGTGGTATTAATTTTTTTAAAAATAATGAAAATTCTGAACTAAATAATTTTATTTTAATTAATTTAGATAAAGAAATTAGTAGTGTTACAGTTTACGAAAATTCTTCAATAATCTTTTTAAAGAGTTTTCCTTTTGGAACTAATTTAATTTTAAGAGATATTAATAAACTCTGTTCAATCAAAGAGAGTGAAATAAGAAAAATACTTAAACGAGTAAAGTTTGATGAAAATATAAACCAAAAAAAACTTTATCTAGATGCGGATTTTTTTAAAGAATCTGAATTTAAAAAAATAAGCATTAATCACTTAAAAGAAATAATAAAATCTCGCGTAGATGAAATGACTAACTATATTTATTATAAAAATAGAAGTGTTATGAATAATAAATTTATAAATTTATATCTATTTTTTGAAGATGACGATGTTTACAAGGCCTTAAACCCAATGTTTGTTCATTTAATAAATGAAAATTCGCCAAACAAAAAAGTTTCTGTATCAATCTCTGATAATTTTTCAGCTTTGACCGGTGCAGCAGAATTGATTTTTAAGGGTTGGGATAAAGAAGCAATTCCCTTAGAAATTAAAAAAAAGTCAATAATATCAAGTTTTTTTGAGCGTTTTTTTTAATTTCTTTTGTAGCTTTTGGTAATATTACTTGTTTTCAACTAATTTTTTAATTTCTGTATAAATTAGGAATATGTGGGAAAAATATCAACAGACTTTAAAAAACAAAATAATTTTTTCAGGAGTGGGCCTTCACTCAGGTATTAATACTAGTCTAACTCTTGAACCTGCAGAAGCAAATACAGGTATAATCTTTAAAAGAACAGATCTACAAAAAAATAATTTAATTGAAGCAAATTTTAAAAATGTTTCTTCAGCTGTGCTTTGCACGAAAATAGAGAACGAATATAGAGTATCCGTATCCACAATAGAACATTTAATGGCAGCATTTTATATATGCGGAGTGGATAATCTAATTGTAAATATAGATGGCCCCGAAGTACCAATTATGGATGGATCTGCTAAAGATTTTGTAGAGCAAATTAATCTAACAGGATTAAAAAATTTAAATAGAAAAAGAAAATTCATAAAAATAATCAAAAATAAGAAACTGGATCTTGGTAATAAATCCATGAGTATTGAACCTTCTGTAAATGATTTTACAGTGAAATTCACGCTTACTTATGACAATACATTAATTAATACGCAAATTGAAAAAACTAATTTTGATAAAAATAGCCAGAAAGATATTTATACAGCTAGAACATTCTGTTTATTCCATGATATTGAAAAAATAAAATCTATGGGATTAGGAAAAGGTGGTAGCTTAGAAAATGCGGTAGTTGTTAAAGGAGATAAAATTCTTAATGAGGGAGGTCTAAGATCAAAGAATGAATTTGTAAATCATAAAATATTAGATTTAGCTGGCGACTTCATGTTAACCGGAATGCGAGTAATTGGAAATGTAGAGTGCATTCATGGAGGACATGCATTAACGAATGATTTTTTGAGAAAACTTTTATCTGATAATGACAACTTTACAATAGTCGAGTCTTTAGATTCTGCCTCAAATATTGAAAAATTGACGCCAGATCAAAAAAGAATTGCAGTAAACGCTTAATATCCAAGAAAATTTTACGCGAAGTATTTTTTTTGTTATTAATAACTAATGCGTAAAATTTTAATTTTATCTCTTTTAATATTTTCATTTTTGTCATGCTCAAAAGATAAAAATGTAATACAACCACCATCTTCCAAGGAAGAAGCACTCATTGTTTACCAAGAAGCATTGCAAGCTTTAAAAGAAGGTCAGTATTTTATTGCGTCAGAAAAATTTGATCAATCAGAGAGCTTATTACCCCAGACTGAATGGGCCGCTAAATCATCTTTAATGTCAAGTTACTGTTTATATAATATGAATTTTTACGATGAGGCAGTTCTTAATTTAAAAAGATTCACAAAAATATACCCATCTGATGAAAATTTAGATTACGCCTATTATTTGCTAGCAATAATTAATTATGACCAAATACTTGATGAAAAAAAAGACATTCAACCCTTGATTAACTCAAAAGAAACAATAGAGGAATTTTTAGAAAAATATCCAGATACTGACTATGCTATGGATTTAAAATTCAAATACGATTTAGTTATTAATCAAATCGCCGCAAAAGAAATATCAATAGCAAGATATTATATTCAAAATGAAAAATGGATACCTGCAATTAACCGATTAAAAATAATAGTTAAAGATTACGACAAAACAATATTTGTTGAAGAAGCACTATTTAGACTAGTTGAAATATACTATACATTAGGACTTGATAGCGAAGCCAAAGCAGCTGCAGTTTTACTAGGATACAATTATAATTCTAGTGAATGGTACGAAAAGTCCTACAAAATATTAAATACAAATTACAAACCTGCAAAGAGAGTAAAAGACAAGGAAGAGATAAATTTAGTTAATAGAATTAAAAAAATATTTACTTTAAATGACTAAAGACGACAAAATAAAAAAAATATACAAAGAAAAAATAAAAAAATTACTCAAATTTAATAAAGCATATTTTGAAAAAGACTCACCTATTGTCTCAGACTCTGAATTCGATAAATTAAAAAATGAGCTTTCAGAGTTACAAGAAAAGTATTCGTATTTAAAAAAAATTTATGACTTAGAAAAATTTGTTGGTTCTTCTCCCTCAAATAAGTTTAAAAAAATAAAACATGCAAAACCAATGTTATCTTTGTCCAATGCTTTTAATAGACAAGATATGGAAGACTTTCAAAAAAAAATTAAAAATTTTTTAAATATTAAATCAAATTTTGAACTTTCCTCAGAACCGAAAATAGACGGAATATCTGCATCATTAAGATATGAGGATGGAAAACTTGTTTACGGTTTATCCAGAGGTGATGGAATTTTTGGAGAAGACATAACAGAGAATTTGCTTACAATTAAAGAGATACCGAAATATCTCAAAAATGCTCCAAAGGTTATAGAAATTAGAGGAGAAGTTTATATCGGAAAAAAAGATTTTGAACAATTTAGAGAAAAATTTGCCAACCCAAGGAATGCTGCTGGCGGATCCTTAAGACAAAAAGATTCAAATGAAACTAAAAAAATCCCACTAAAGTTTTTTGCTTATGGAATTGGGGATATGTTACCTAAAAATTTTAAGACACAAAGTGATTTGCTTGCTGAAATTAAAAAATGGAAATTCCCTGTAAACTCATTGTGTCAAAAAATAAGTTCAATAGATGAAATTGAGACAAATCATGCGAAAATTGAAACTTTGCGTGGCAATCTAAATTATGATGTAGATGGAATCGTATATAAAGTTAATAATTTAAATTTTCAAGATAGACTTGGATCTACGTCTAACTCGCCAAGGTGGGCAATTGCTTATAAATTTTCATCAGTAAAAGCAACATCTAAAATAAAAGACATAATCATACAGGTAGGGAGGACAGGCGCAATCACACCAGTAGCAAAAATCAACCCAGTTACAGTTGGAGGCGTTGTTGTCTCAAATGCAACATTACACAATGAAGATGAGATAATTAGGAAAGATATTCGAATAGGAGATATTATTACTATTCAAAGAGCTGGAGATGTAATTCCACAGGTTTTATCAGTCGATAAATCTAAAAGAAACATAAATAGTAAAAAGTTTATTTTCCCTAACAAATGTCTTTGTGGACATTCAACAACAAAAGAGAAAAGTATTGCAACAAAAAAAAAAGATGCTGTTAGAAGGTGTTTAAGGGGATATGATTGTAGCTTTATAGCGAAAGAAAAATTAAAACACATTGTTTCAAAAGACGCTTTTGATATCGAAGGATTAGGCAAAAAGGTAATAGATAATTTTTGGGAACTCAAATTTGTTAAAACGCCAGCAGATATCTTCTGTTTAGATTATACAAAAATAGAAAAGTTAGAAGGATGGGGCAAACAATCTATAAAAAATTTACAAAATGCTATAAATAAATCGAAGAACATAATTTTAGATAAATTTATTTACTCTATTGGAATTAGACATATCGGACAAGAAAATGCAAAAATCTTAGCAAATTTTTTTAAGAACCCCAAGAAATTCTCAGAGTTATTTATAGCTAAAAAAAGAAAAAATATTTTAGTAAACTTAGAGGATCTTGATGGTATAGGTGACACCCAAATAAAATCTATAGAAGATTTTTTTTCTAAGAATAAAAATTCTGAAATTATACAATCACTGATGTCAGTACTTCATATAAAAAATTTTGAAAAATTAAATAAAATAGGAAAGCTTACTAATAAAAACATAATGTTTACTGGTGGATTCGAAAAAATGAGCAGGTCTGAAGCTAAAGCTTTAGCAGAAGAAAACGGAGCCAAAATTCTCGGGTCAGTATCTAAAAAGTTGGATCATCTTGTAATTGGAAATTCAAAGCCAACAAAAAACAAAATCAATAAAGCCAAAGAGCTAAAAGTAGATTTAATGACAGAAGAAAGTTGGTATAATTTATTAAATAGGTGAGCAAGCCTTTTTAAGTTCAATTTTTTCTACAAGATTCATAAATTTAAATAAATTTTTTCTTACTTTAAAGTGGTATTTATTGATCCATTCAATTTCTTTTTTATCTAAAATTTTTTTATCTATAAGATCTTTTTCTATAGGAGCCAAAGATAACTCTTCAAATTTATTTTTTTTTATGTAAATCAAATTTTCAATTCTTATACCAAAAGCACCTTCTTTATAATATCCAGGCTCATTTGATAAAATCATACCGTTTTTTAAATTTATTTTATTATTTTTTGATAATGACTGAGGACCTTCATGAACATTTAAAAAATATCCCACGCCATGGCCAGTTCCATGGGGATAGTCAAGTTTTATTCTTTTCAAGAATTTTCTAGCATTTTTATCGACCTGAGAACCTGTAGAATTTTTTTTAATTTTAAAATTTGAAACCGCGATATGCCCTTTAAGAACACGTGTATAAATTTTTTTTACATAACTAGATTTATTATCTAATGAAACTGTTCTAGTTACGTCTGTTGTTCCAAAAGAGTATTGCCCTCCCGAGTCTACCAAATAAATTTCCCCTTTTTTTAAAACTCTATTTGTTTTTTTTGAAGCTTTGTAGTGTATGATAGCACTATTTGGTCCTGATCCAGAAATTGTATTAAAACTTGGAAATTTATATGTTGGGTGAATTTTTCTAAAATTTTCCAATTTTTTTTGCGCTGTCATTTCCGTAATTTTATTTTTCTTAAAGTTTTTTTTCAACCAAAATAAAAATTTAGTCAAAGCTACACCGTCTGTTACATGAGCTTTTTTCATATTTTCTATTTCTGTATTATTTTTAATAGACTTCAAAGAATGTATCGGGTCTAATTTTTCCAAAAGTTTATTTTTATTTTTTAATAAAATTTTATAAAAAAATGAACAAGACAAACTATCAAGCCAAATTTTTTTTCCAGATAAACGATTAAGTATATTCTCAATTTTACTTTCCTCGATATATCGTGCTTTAATATTTTTAATGTTTATTACTTTTTTTGAATTCGCAAAAATAGCTAAATCTCCTTTTTTGCTTATCAATAACCTAGCATTTGGTATAGGAGAGTGAGCCACATCATGACCTCTGATGTTTAAAATCCAAGCAACATTTTCAGGGGCGGTAACTAATAAATAATCAACTTTATTTTTTGCAAGTATATTTTTTACTTGCCCGATTTTTTTTATCCTATTAGTTCCTGCATTCTTTGATGATATTGAAAAGAACGGCTTTATTAAATCTTTGGGCTTATTGAACCAAATCATATCTACCAAGTTTTGTTCTATAGATCTAAGTTTAATATTTTTAATTTTGAAAAGAAAATTTAACTGCTTTTCTGTATGCAATTTTGGATCAAAACCAAGAATAATTTTTTTACTCGTTTTTATTACATCTCTAGGAAATTTGTTTGGAATTGTAATAACCTTAAATTTTTTACCAGATTGATCTCGAGCTTGTGTTGAGTATCTTCCATCTACAAAAAGATAATTTTTATTTTTTAAAATGATGGCAAATCCTGCGGAACCAGAAAAATTTGAAATAAATTTCAATCTATCATTAGCTAAACTTACGTACTCATTGAAATACTCATCATTTTTAGGAACTATATATCCATCAATTTTATATTTTTTTAATAATTTTTTGATGTTTTCCATACCAAACAGGGCTTTCATTTAAGTAATTTTTTTTTAAGTCTAGCCCATCCAGGACTTCTATATTCTACATTTTCATCAAAAATTTCATCTTGATTAAAATCAAAATCATCCGAAACCTCTTTGGTTGGAATTTGATTTTTTTCAACACCTTTATCGGGAAGCTCATTAATAAATCTGGACGGCAAACTATCCATCCAATCTCCATGCCATGCTCTTTGCATTGCGAAAGATATAAAGGCATTTTTTTTTGCTCTCGTTATTCCAACGTAAGCAAGTCTTCTTTCTTCTTCTAATGCAAAATCTCCCTTTTCTTCTAAAGATTTTTGGTGAGGAAATAAACCTTCCTCCCATCCTGGTAAAAAAACTTTATCAAATTCCAAACCTTTAGCTGCATGCATTGTCATTATATTTACTTTTTCGTCATTCCAATTCTGATCAATAGATGTTGCTAAAGCAACATGTTCTAGAAACCCCTGTAGATTATCATAGTCGTGCATCGCTCTTAAAAGTTCTTTTAAATTTTCTAAACGATTTTCATTTTCTAAATCTTTTTTATTTTTTAACATTTCGGAGTATCCAGATTCGTCTAAAATAATCTTTAATAAATCGTAATGTTTATTTTTTTTTAGATCTAATCTCCACTTGTCTAATAAATCTAGTATAAGTTTTACAATGCTTTTAACTTTTGGTTTAAACTGATTTAATTGTATTAATTTTCTTGCAGCATCTTCTAAACAGATTTTATTTTTTGATGAAAATTCATACATTTGTTTTATAGTTACCTCTCCCAAACCTCTACGAGGCCTATTAATTATACGCTCAAAAGCTAAGTCATCAAATTTTTGATTAATAATCCTTAAATAGCAGATAGCATCTTTTACCTCAGCTCTTTCATAAAATTTTATACCACCTATAATTCTGTAATTGACTCCAATTTTTAAAAATCTTTCCTCGAATTCTCTAGTCTGGTAAATTGCCCTCACTAATATAGCCATATCATTTAGAGAACTATTTTTTTTAGTATATGTCTCGATAATATTTCCTATTTCTCTAGCTTCCTCTTTTCCATTTTTGTAGCAGTTTAATCTAACATTTTCTCCTGTAAGACTATCCGACCATAGTTTTTTTCCTAACCTATCCTTGTTGTGCGATATTAAAAAAGACGCAGCATCTAATATATTTTTTGTTGATCTGTAATTTTGTTCAAGTCTAAAAATCTTGCATTCTGGATAAACTTTATCAAAACTAAGGAAATTTTTTATTTCCGCGCCTCTCCAACTGTATATTGACTGGTCATCGTCGCCTACACAACAAATATTTTTATTTTCGTTAACTATAAGTTGTAACCATTTATTTTGTATAAAATTTGTATCCTGATATTCATCTACAAGAATATATTTAAAATTATTTGCATAAATTTTTCTTATGTCTGAATTTTTTTCAAATAGTTTTACACAATAAAGTATCAAATCACCAAAATCACATGAATTTAAGTCCCTCACTTTACTTTGGTAAATTCTGTAAACTTTCAATATCTGATTTTCAAATATTTCTTTTTTTGAAAGATTAACTTCTTCTGGAAGAAGACCTTTATTTTTCCATCTATCAATAAAGGAAAGTATAAACTGAGGCGATATTTTTTTCGCATCGATATTTTCTGATTTACATATTTCTTTTATTAATTTTTTTTGGTCTTCAGTATCTAAGATTGTAAAATTGCTTTTAAGACCCACAGCTTCTGCATGTCGTCTTAAAAACTTAACGCTTATAGCATGAAATGTTCCTAGCCAAGATAGAGAGCTAAGTTTGCCTCCGAGTATTTTAAGAACTCGGTCTCTCATTTCTTTTGCTGCTTTGTTTGTAAAAGTTACGCATAATATTTGATTAGGCCAAGCTTTTCCCTCATTAACTAAATAAGCTAGTTTTGATGTTAAAACTTTAGTTTTTCCAGATCCAGCTCCCGCGACAACTAAAACTGGCCCATCAACTTGTACAACAGCATCCTTTTGTTGTTTGTTTAAATCTTCAAGGAAATTTCTTTTTTCTTTCATAATAAACTATTTTATTTTTACATTAAAATGCATATAAAACAACAAAATGAAAAATCCAACTATTAAGGTTATCAAATCCTGGTTGAATAAAATCAAATATTCCGATTTTAAGAAGTTTTTAAATCAAAAAATAATTTTTTTTGTCGCGCCTTTGATTTTAACTTTAATAATAGTCATTTATTTTTTTAGACCAGTTTTTTTTAATTATTCTGATAAATATATTTTATTACAGGATAATATCTATAATTCATTCAAACTTAAAACTAATTTTGAAGATAAAGTATCTTATAAAGTTTTTCCGTCTCCAAGAATCGTAATAAGCAATTTAACATTTAACTTTGATAAAGATAAAATAAACGTTAATGAAATAGCAATTTTGATATCTCCACTAAAGTTACAGAATATAGATAGTTTTGAATTTAAAAAGATATTAATTTTAAATCAAAATATTAAAGTCTACCCATCGAATTTAGATAAACTTTTTAAATTTTTTTCACAAAAAAAAAATCAGAAAGTAATATTAAAAAATTCCCAAATAACTTTTATTGATGATCAAAAAAACCAATTGAGTTTTAATAATTTAAATTTAAAAGATAGCTTTGATGGTAAAAAACATCAAATAAAAGGAG
>MDTA01061981.1_pt1 | contig 22174 bp, 2 predicted proteins | sample 811151 | NCBI WGS metagenome assembly MDTA01 (sample SAMN05326648, study PRJNA326480) | marine metagenome | isolation source: seawater | place: Indian Ocean: South | collected 2010
AAAATTAAAGACGGCATGGCCTCGGTGCTTTTTGCAGACTAGATTTATTTGTAACATATGAATAAGGGTATGGGTCGTTCTAATTACAGTACGAATGAACTGTTAAACGCCGTCACAAAACGCTCGTATAACAGGTACCAAGCCCAGACAGTGGATTACCAACACCTCGAAGCGGCCACGACTACCACTGGGTTCCGATCCAACAGGCGGGAATATTCCAGCGCCGCCCTCCTAGCCGAAGAGTATTCGCTGAACATTCAGAACCTCGTGGAATCCAACTACGACCCCTTCCTAAAATCGGTCATCCAGACTGATTGGGTCGATCTCCTCATCGACCTCATCGGCGAAAACGCCGGTGACGATTTGGGTCGACAGTTTTCTTTGAGCAGCGACGGGACGAAAGTAGCCGTGGCTTCGACCTCCGACGTGAGGGTGTACGAATTCGATTTCACGACGTTCGATCTCACGACTCCGGAAACGGGCGACACGTACAATTTTGGTTCCATCGCGGAGGTCATCACCGGGATCGACGTCGGATCGGGCGACACGGTGGCCATGTTGACTCGCACGGCCGGCGGCGCGGTTTTCGCGACGCTCCAGAAGTTCGATTCGACCCTGACCCCAGGTGTGAGCCACCCCGATATTTGGTCCGGAACCCAAACGCCGACCGTGTTCTGTTCGTCGGACGTGAAGCGGGTGGCTCTGTTTTTTCCGGGTCAGGGGTTTCGGGTGTACGATTATTTGTCGAACGGGCAACTCTCGACCGGGTACTACGAGATTAGCGACACGAGTACCAGTGGGGTCATGTCGAAAAACGGCCTTCGAGCCGTGACGGCGACGGGAACCTACGACATTCCCGCGACGATGCCCACCCAACCCGTCGCCATCGAACGCCTCACCTCCGTTCCGGTGAGTTTCGATAAGGTATTATCATTGTCACTCGACGGCAACGTCGTGCTCGCAAAAGTGACCGCGGGCATTAAAGTCTACGTTTGGACGGGTGCTTCCTGGAAGGAGCAAGCCTCGTTGCCCAACACTGCATCCTACCAACTCGGAGACATGACCGTCGACACCGCTTACATCGCGATCGCCGGATCGTCCGACGTCAGGGTGTTTCGGTACGCCAACGACGCATACGAAGACTACGGGACGATAACACAAGGAGCCGATAGCCTCTCCATCAACCAAAACGGCGATCGCCTTGTCATTGGCCAACGGGCGAACGGCAGTTCGCTGACGTTCGTTTTGAGCGGAGCTGGGAAGTGGTTACGAAGGACGACGACGCAGGCACCCGGCGAGGGTAAGCCCGGGTGTGCGAAAGTTTCGAATGACGGTAAGACGTTCGTGTCCGCGTCTGATTTGATAATAAACACATTGGGCACATCGCGAGTCACGCAATTTCCGGTTGGGTGGAAACAGAAAGGGAGCAGCATTTCGGTCTCTGCGACGTCCACGTCGTTATCCGATGACGGTAAGTTTTTGGTGGTCGGCCTTCCCGACGAGATGAATTTTGAGGGTACACAAACCGGAAGACTCAGGGTGTATCGCGACGGGGTTCAATACGGGCCTGACCTGACGTACGACAAATCAGTCAACTCGAACACGGAGGTTACTATCACGCCGGACGGAACCAAAATCGCTGCGGGTGAAAACGGAACAGTTCGAGTGTACACGCCGTCCCATGTCACTGTGAAAAACGCCGTCACTGTCAATACAATAACCGTCACGCCTCAAAGTTCCGTGTTCGAGATGAGCGGGGACGGTACTCGGCTGCTCGTGCACCACCAAATCTTCGATGACGGGGTGTCAGTGGGTAGTGTGAGTGCGGGCGATGCGTTCCACCTTTCGAACGATGGAAATTACTTGGCGGTCGAGACGAACAACGTCGCCTCTCTTTATGGCATAGATTCGCAAGGGGTCGTATCGCTCGTCGGTACAAACATTTTGCCGACGGATTCTGCCGATCTCGCGGGCGACTATCGAACCAACACGGCGAACGCCGGTACGAAGATCAACGTCAACGCCGCAAACTCGGAACTTCTGACTCTCGCGTCCTCCTACGGCACGACGACGGAGATAGCAAGCCTGACATACGATACCAGCACGTTTACTACGCAGACGACCGCACCGAGGGCTACCATTACACATAACACTTCCATCGCAGAGGCCTTCAGCACTTCTGCATACGGAATCGTCCTCAGCAGGGACGGTGGAACCTTAGCCGTGTACGACAACACAAAATTCAGCATTTACAGCTCCGCATGGACTTTCGTTCGCACGAAGACGGTCACTTCCGGCCCGTACCTCGTCGTTCTTTCCTACGACGGATCTCGCGTAGCGTATCGCGATGGCGGATACCTCAGGATCGAAAACACCGCGACAGGGGTGTCGCTCGGATCGATAAGTGTTACCTCACTATACACCTACGCGTTCAGGAGCAACACGGCCCTGGCTCTTCTGCAGGGAACCAATGACATAGAGTTGTATGATTACGATGGAACTAGCTGGAGTCCGGGCGAAACACTGACGTACTCCGGAACAAATGCATCGAGTCGCCTGGTTTTCTCCGGTGACGGTGACAGATTAGCCGCTGGTGATACTTATAACCGCTCAGTGACGTTTTTTGACTACGACCCTACCCTCGCTCCTCCGGCCTTTACGTTCGTGCAGGATGGAAGTGCTCATTCGGCGTCCGTTCTTGCGCTTTCTGGCAGTGGCGACGTCAAAGTCATCGGAACGTCCACAGACGTGGAAATCATCGAAGCTTCCGGAACTACGACTTTCACGGGGGCGGCGACCTCCGTGGACGTGTCGAGCGATGGCACCCGTGTGGTCGTAGGAACGTCGACTAAGATGTACGTGATCGAAAAGTCGGGAGGGGTGTGGGCGCAGCTCGGTTCCGACATCGCCGGTAACGCACCCGAAGTTGCGATATCTCCCGACGGTTCAAAAATCTTTTCGAACGACGGGGCTCTTCTGAAATCATACGAACTCGTTTCTGGAAGCTGGACGACGTACCTACCCAATGTTACCACCAGTTACGTGTCCAAAATTTCAACTTCAACGAACGGCAACATCGTAGCAGTCAGACCGGACGTTTACAGTAGGCAAACCATCACTACGAACGCTGGGTACTCGTTTTTCCTATCCACGTCGTACTCCTCCACCACGAGTGAGGCCGTATCTGGTAACGGGAACGTTCGGGCGATCGCGAATAAAAATGCGAACAGTAGTACCGGTGAAGTTGTGATATACGAAAAAGTCAACGGGGCGTGGTCGACGACCGCATCCGCCACGTTCACGGGTGCAAGCGCCACCGAGGAGTTTGGCCGCGACGTGAAAGTCAGTAAAGATGGGACCCGCGTCGTTATAGGGTCAGGAACCAAGATGGTCGTGGTTGAAAAGTCGGGTGGGGTGTGGGCGCAGTTGGGGTCCGACATTTCAGGGTCGAGTACGTATGTTGGAATTTCTCGGGACGGATCGAAGGGGTTCAATTACAATGGTTCCAGTCTGAAATCGTACGAACTCGTTTCCGGGAGTTGGACGCAATATTTACCTGATCTGACGTCTGTAAGTAACATTTTGTCGGTGCAAGCTTCGAACGATGGGGATATCGTGGCTCTCTCGAAGGCCGGTTCGAATCAGGTCTACAGTAAACAGAACGTCACCACCTCGGCTGCTTACTCGATCTCAGAGGCCGCATCGCTCTCTGAGCCGAACGGGTCAAGAATTTCTGAGAACGGGTTAGTCCTTGTGACGTATGATAACAAAATTTTCGAAAAAGATTCCAATGGCAACTGGCCTTCCAGCGCGTCTGCCACGTTCACGGGATCCTCGTTAGCAGTTGGCGTCTCGGACGACGGTACCAGGGTGGCTATGCAATCGGCTAGTACGATTACGGTCGTAGAGAAACAATCGACTGCAACTACCACGTATACGGTGACGGTCGCATCTGTCGGCGGTGGGGATAGATACCACATCAATGGCGTCGACAGGCCGCAACTCACGTTTATCCGCGGAAACACCTACGTGTTCGATCTTTCAGATTCGTCAAACATCAATCACCCTCTCGGCTTAGCCGGGGCCTTAGGGTCAGCGTTATCCGGGGTCGTCAACAACTACAGCACAAATCCACCTGGATCCGCGGGGTCACAGGTGACATGGACGGTTTCCGCCAACGCGCAGTCACCCATTGTTTACTCTTGTGAGACGCATGGAACCGGCATGGGATACGGGAATAATACGGTGTCCGACATTTGGGCTCAGATCGGGTCCGACATAACGGGTTCCTTTATTGCCGTGACCGGGAGTTGCATGACCGGCGACGGCACGAAGGTTTTTGGATCTTCGGCAGCGACTGACTTTACCCAGATTGGATCCGACATCGACGGCGAGGCCGCAGGCGACTCGTCCGGGACCTCGGTATCAATGTCCTCGGACGGCACGCGCGTGGCGATCGGCGCTAACGGAAATGACGACATAGGCCACAACGCCGGTCACGTGCGGGTGTACGAGGAGAGCGGGGGGGCGTGGACCCAGGTGGGCGCTGACATCGACGCCGAGGCCGCAGGCGACTCGTCCGGGACCTCGGTATCAATGTCGTCAGACGGCACGCGCGTGGCGATTGGCGCTCACGGTAACAGCTCCTGGGCCGGCCACGTGCGCGTGTACGAGGAGAGCGGTGGGACGTGGACCCAGGTGGGCTCAGACATCGACGGCGAGGCTTCATGGGACGAATCCGGGAAGTCGGTGTCTATATCATCGGATGGGACGCGCGTGGCGATCGGCGCTTGGCTAAACGATTCAAGAAACTACGGGCACGTGCGGGTGTATTCCGAGAGTGGCGGGGTGTGGACCCAGGTGGGGTCCGACATCGACGGTGAGGCTGAACAGGATCTGTCCGGGACCTCGGTATCGATTTCCCCTGACGGCACGCGCGTGGCGATCGGCGCAATTTGGAACGATGGCGCCGGCGCCAGCGCCGGTCACGTGCGGGTATATTCCGAGAGCGGGGGGACGTGGACCCAGGTGGGTGCTGACATCGACGGCGAGGCCGCAGGCGACAACTCCGGAATTTCGGTATCGATGTCCTCGGACGGCACGCGCGTGGCGATCGGCGCTCGCTACAACGGCACCAGCGTCGGTCACGTTCGCGTGTACGCGGAGAGCGGCGGGACGTGGACCCAGGTGGGCACCGACATCGACGGCGAGGCTACAAGCGACAACTTCGGAATTTCGGTATCGATCTCTTCGGACGGCACGCGCGTGGCGATCGGTGGTTGGGCAAACGACGGCAACGGCTCCAACTCCGGCCACGTGCGGGTGTACGAGGAAAGCGGCGGGGCCTGGACCCAGTTGGGCTCCGACATCGACGGCGAGGCTGCGAACGACCAGTCCGGTGCGTCGGTGTCGATCTCTTCGGACGGCACGCGCGTGGCGATTGGCGCTGCCTATAACGACGGCACGAGCGGCTCAACATCAGATAACCGCGGCCACGTGCGCGTGTACTCCGAGCCTTCTCCTCCTGCAACATCGTCCTGGGAATACAGTGGTAGTAGTTGGTCGCAGTACCGTCCCGACGTTACGGGTACCCTGAACGTCGCGAGACTGTCACACTCGACGAATGGAGAAATTCTCGGATTGGAGGATGCGGACAAAGTTGTAATTTACGCGACGACCAGTTCCGGATCTTCCTATAACAAAAGGCACGCCGATGCCAGCTACCTCACGTCGTACCACTCTCTGTCAGACGACGGGGCACAACTCATTTCTCGAGGGTACGATGGTTCGAAATCGTGGAACGGCACAAACTACGTCTACGACGGCGCGGGTGCCACACAAACCATTTGGGGTACGTCAACCAATCATTTCATCGAAGTTTCTGGTAACGGGAACCTCGTATTTCACGTGGATTTAAGCGCGAACTCCCTGAAACTCTACAGCAAGTCGATTTCGAATGGGGACGTCAGTTGGACACTTCAAACGAACTTGGCCTTCACCTATTCTCCGGTGTTAGCATCGGGTTTAGCGAGCGATGCTATTGTAGTTACGGGGTCGGGGTCGGCCGGTGCCAAGATTTATGACGTGACATATACTCCGGGGAGTACCACGGCTCAGTACGCGACGCGCGGCTCATCATTTTCTGGCTACCAAATCGGCATGAGCGACGATGGGTCCAAAATCGTGAGTATTAGTTATCAAAAAACCTCAACTGCGTGGAACGGCACTGATTATGCCTACGATGGCTCGAACACCGCAACCCAAGGTGCGCCCTGGTTGTATTGGTCAGGGGGTAACATGTCCACGTGGTTACCCAACGAGACGAATCGACGAGTGTACCTCTCCGGCGATGGGAACAGAGCGCTCCTCGTTGTCAGCCACGCGTTTCCAAATATGTTTAACGATATTTACGTGCAGATGTTCTACCGTATCACGAACAGCGCCGACTGGTCTTCTACCGATGTGAATTATCTGACGTACAACGGAACCTGGGGCGACCCGTCAATTGATACGGACGGTGACTTTTTTGGGATTACGGCGGGTCGCTTTTATGATATCTTGTACGACCCGGGAACAACTTCGGACCAATACGCCACCCGAGGCACCGGTCTGGGTTTCGCAAGTAATCATGCTCTGTCCGAAGACGGTAACTATGTGGTGTACACGCACGTCAGTCCCGGTGCGAAGGCGTGGAATGGCACGTCCTGGGCCTATAACGGACCGACTTCCACTTCCGCCGGGTGGAGCTCGAATCATACTCTTCTCGCACTTTCGGGCGATGCAACCAAAGCCGTCGCCTTCAAATCGACCACGAACGAGGTCATCTTTTACACGAAGGACGCGCAACATGAGTGGTCGCAAACCGGGACTTTGGCACAGAGCGGCGTCACGGCGCTGTCCATCGACACCGACGGCAGTATCGTCGGGGTTGCCGCGAACGGTCAGACGAAGTTTTACACCTTCGGAAGCACCCAATCGCCGATCGGGTGGGGTTCACATTCGTCCATCTCTGGCTCAAGTGCTCCCGGTTTCGCCCAAGCCTTCGACATTTCGAACGACGGAGATACGATCGTCATCGGCGTGGCCGGCGATGGGACCGGTACGTACAGGGGCGAGGTTCGAGTCTACGACTACGCGTCGAGTTGGACCACCCGCGCGGCGATAACACCGCCGAGCGAAACGGTAGCGGTAGGTGACGCTGGGTACAGAAACCTGGGGAAGAGCGTTTCAATATCGGACGACGGGGTCAGGATCGCTTACTTGGGCGATCAGGGAGACTATGTCGACGGCGGGCAGACTACAAATACGCATTCGATAGTCGTGACACAACCATACCAAAACATGGTCAACACGAACCCATACAACGGTGGATACTGGGGCACCCCCGACCTGCATCTTTATAGCTCTTATATTCGATTGACGACGGGTTACTCTGCTAACAGTGGAATCTGGTTTCCCGTAACTTTCGGGGCGGAGTGGTCAGTCACTTTTGAGTGGGATTGCGTATCTGCTACAGATCAAGACATGCGCTTCATCTTTTACGCCCCGAATCAACCGAGTTCTTACGCGGGATCGCAACACGGTGGCTACTACATCGAACATGAATTTGCAGGTTCAGACTCGCATTATATAGTTACTCCCACGGGTTCATCCCTGTCGTCGAGGTTTAACCTAAATCCGTATAACAGCTCGGGTGTGTATACAACAGTGACCATAACTTATGATAATGGGTATATCACCGCAAGCGTCAACGGTTCAGTTTCACATTCATACACATTCACGGGTTCGCACCTGAGCGCGCAACAGGCCCTGTGGCAGACGAATACATATATAGCGATAACCAGTAGAGCCATAACCAGCGTGAATAACACTCAGTACATCAAAAATATAAACGCCTCGTGGACAACCATAACCCAACATCCGCCAGTCTTCAACTCCACGAATCGAAGCGAAGCTTCTACTCGAGACTGGGACGGTTCGGCCTGGGTCAACCCGGCATACGCCAACGATGAAACCACGCAGATCGAGATCGTTCCTGCGTCGGATAATAACGAACTGGATGTCATCTCCATGAGTTACGACGGAAGTCGATTCGGTGTTGGACCGACAGCCATGGTCAAACATTTGGAGAAAGTCGTCACCACAAATGGCCCCTTCACCCGTGGATGGACGGCGCGAGGAAGCATCGTGAGTTTCGATACCACCGATTCGATCGCGGCGACGACCAGTCGGACCATGAGAACATCGACGGACGGAAACACCGTGGCGTTTGGGTACCTCAATTCGGGTGGCGTGAAGATTAGGGTCTACGGCTTCGCGTCGGGATCCTGGTCCCAGCTCGGTTCCGAGATTTCGACGACGGGAACGACGATCTCCATGGACATGTCCAACGATGGAACGAGAGTGGCGGTCCTCTCCGACGCCACGGCGCGCGTCTTCGTCTACGACTACGGCGCGTGGTCCCAGCTCGGGTCCTCGATCGCCACCCGACCGGGTATCGTCAAAATAAGTGGGAACGGGAATTACTTGGCGATCGGCACCAACTCACCGAGCGATGCGTACCAATTCAACACCCTGCGGGTGTACGAGAAACTCGCGGATTGGGAGCTCATATCGCCGACAATGACACTGGCGAAGACGCCCTCAAACTTCTTTGGAGTCGGTTTCGGTTTACGAGACGACGGTTCGCAACTGGTTCATTACACGGACTCGGGGGTGAATTTTTCCACATTCAACACGGCGACGGTGCAGACCTTCTCGAAGCACGGCACGGACATCACCGGAAACGGGGTGGGTTCGAATTTAGCTTTCGATAACAACGGGAATACCCTGGTGACCAGTTCGTTCACGGACGACATCGTTCGCGTCTACGATTCTAATCATAACTCCGTGGCGAATTTCACCGCGCTCTCGTCGTACGTAAAAACCCCGAGCGGTGATCAGCTCATCGCATCGAAGCCGTTCTCCATCACCAAGGACGGGAACAAAATAGTCACGGTCGCCGCGACCGGTCAGGTTGTGGTCTATAAAAAACAGGGAGGCACGTGGTCACAAGATGGTAACGCCGTGACCGTCACGGGGGATCGCGTGAGCTCCGTCGACATCGCCAACGACGGTCAGCGCATCATCGCCGGTACCGTCACGGAAACTTCTTTCTCGAACACCACGGGAAAGGCCCAGGCCTTCGATCTTGCGAACGGGGCGTGGTCTCAGGTCGGCACTGATATTTTGCCGCTCACCGGTACGGAGCACAGGTTCGCGAACGTCGTCGCCATCTCGGATACGGGGTATGCGACTGTCTCGGGACAGAGTGCCTACAACGGCGGTCAACCGTTGGGAATTTTTCAGACGTACAAACTGACAACGGAACTCCAGGATCTCACGTTCAAGGCGCCGACGATTTCGTTGGTGGGGAATTCCTACATCAAACTCGCCGCCGGGTCTGAATACACGGAACTCGGAGCGGTCGTCGATACCGAGGCTTCTGTCGTCCCCGAGATAAAGATATCCGGAAGCGTTCAATCCCGTACGCCTGGAACGTACAGAATTCGGTACGAGTGTGAAGATCTGCTTCGCAAGAAAGCTAGCCCTATTTTCAGGGAAGTGGAAGTCGTCCAGGAACTTCCTTCGTTTCGCCTGAAAGGTGAGAGTTTGATTTATCACGCGAAGGATGCTGCGTATACGGACGCGGGTGTTGAGTTCACGGGGTACGCGAGCGGCTCCGATTTCGTGGGGTACTACAGTGCACCCAATTCTCTCGACGCCAGTCCACTGGTTTCCGGGGGTTTCACGCCTAATGCGGAAGGCGATTGGACCGTGTATTGGACGGATCAAATAATAGATCGACACTTCAGAACCGCCCCGAAGCAAGAACGCACGATACGCGTGCGCGAGAGGCCTGCGGTCTCCCTGGTGGGCGATTCCGTTATTTACCACCCCTCGTCTGATGTCTTCACGGACCCGGGCTCGACCGTCACACAATCCGGTGGTTTTCAGGGGTCCATCACCGTGACAGGCCTGCGAAATTTGAGTCGAGTGGGTGTGTTCACGGGCACGTACATCGCCGTGGACAAGTTCGGGATCGAATCCGTTCCCGTCACGAGAACCGTGGACGTCAGGGAAAAACCCTCGATCACATCGACGCAGACCTCCTTTTACAACATACTCGACGATCCCATATCCGTGCCAACGCCCACGGTGAGTCCGTCCAACCTCGCGTCCCTACTACAATCGTCCAATGACATCAACATAAACGCGAAAGGGCAATACACCATAACACACACCCTGACGGACAGTGTCGGTATATCCGCGCGACCATTCGCGCAGCAGTTTTTCGTGGGCTCGCACGGGACTTTGACATTCAGCGACGCGGGGACTGTATCCGCGATCTCCAAAAACGGCGGTGACCTGGCCGTATTCGACACGACGCTGAAGACGTACAGAGTCCAGGATTTCGAGCAATACGGAGACGTGACCACACCGGCGTCGCCCACCTCCATCAAGTTCACACCCGACGGGCAATACATGGTCGTCGGGATGTCGTCGCACCTGACGATCGGCCTCGTCCGCGTGTACAGGAAAAACGCCGTTTTCGCGGGTGGATGGGAACAGGTGGGATTCGATCTGTTCGGGACGGACTATCTCGGCAAGTTCGGCGAGTCCGTGGACATCAACTCCGACGCGACGAGAATCGTGGTCGGTGCACCCGAGGCGGGTACGGCGATATCAAAATCGGGGTCGGTCAAAATTTACGATTGGACCGGGTTTTTCTGGCAACAATCGTCCTTCGTCATCGAGGGGACGATCCCCAGTCAGTTCTTGGGCTTTTCGGTCTCCCTGGATAACGAGGGGGTGACCCTCGCGATGGGGTCACCCGGTCACACCAAGACCATTGTATCGGGTACGACTGTTACTACAACTAACGTCGGTAAGGCGTCCGTGTACAGGCTGGTCGGATCCGACTGGCAACTCTCGGGATCTGAAATCGAAGACGGGACGGAGGAAAAACGGAACGGCACGTCGGTTTCGTTGTCTCGCGACGGAAAGACCTTAGTGGTCGGTTCCGTGCTCGGCGGCGGTGTCCGGGTGTACACGCTCAGCGTCGACTGGACGGGAACACATATTCCCGGAAGTTTCGGAGAGTCGGTGTCGCTGTCGTCTGATGGAAGGACGTTCGTGGCAGGGTCGAAGGACGAACACAAGGGTCGTGTCTATAAGTACGCGCTAGGCTTGGGCGGCTGGTCCCGGAGCACGGATACGTTCGACACGGTCGTCGCGGGGGAAGGAAGCACGACCATGCTTGGAAAGAGTGTCAGCCTCGACGGTTCGGGTGAACTACTATGTGTCTCGTCGAACACGGACGGGCGCATTTACCTGGTTTAAAAATATTCAGTACTAGTAGTAATACAGGATGTCTGGAGCACTCGCCCAATTGATTTCGCGAGGGCAACAGGACCGACACATCACCGGCAACCCGGAGACGACGTACTTTCACACGCGTTTCAAGCGTCACAGCAATTTCAGTGCGTTCACGCATCCACAGACCCTGCAACAAACCCCCGCCGCGGGGAAGTTTAGCACTGTGCGTATCCAGAAGATGGGCGACCTGCTCAGCTACGTCACGATCGTCGCCGACGATCCCACCAATGGGGCGCAGCTCATCACGGATTGGAGGACGATAATCGACCACGTGGACCTCTACATAGGCGGACAACTTATCGATTCCCAGGATTCGGAATTCAGCGAAGGCATAGCCATCGACCTGTTCGCGAACAGCTATTCGAAGACTTACCCGGCGTCCCTGCACGGCGGTGTGGGATCCCAGTCGTATTTTTACCCGCTGAGGTTCTTTTTCGAAAACTGGCAAACGAGTCTACCGCTGGTGGCGCTCAATTTTCACGACGTCGAGCTCAGAATTTACTGGCAGGATACCCTACCCAACTACACCTACATCGTGGACGCTTGTTTCGTGATGCTCGACGAGGACGAGAGAAACTTCTTCGCGTCCACGCGTCACGACCTCCTCATTTATCAGGTCCAGAAAAATCAGCCGAGCAAAGAAAAGACGATGGACTGTGCGTTCTCGCACCCGGTGAAGTATCTAGCGTCAAGTAACGTCACGGCCGATAACGTGAACAACACCCTCGTCTCGAGCGTCAACAAGGTGAAATTACAAATCAACGGCGTCGACCTGGTAGATTGGAAAAGATCCGTGCCGTATTTCACGTCGATCCCGTGTTATTATCATTCCGAGTTCTCGGCGAGTAACACCGAGCAGATGTTTTTCTATCCGTTTTGCCTAAGCGCCGGAAAGCATACACCAACGGGTACGTTAAATTGTAGCAGGATAGATTCGCTCAAAATTCAGTGCACGGAAAACATCAACACGCCAGTCTATGCCGTCTCGTACAACATTCTACGTATAGACAAGGGCATGGCTGGAACACTCTATGCCGATTAATTTTGTATATATCATATTAAGATGAGTAGCACCAAGGGCAAGTCCAACGCTCCGTGGAACGAGTGTATCGGACAGATGAAGGGCCAACAGGGGGTTTCTCGAAGGAATGCGCAAGCGGATTTTTTAAGACTAAACGATTTTCTGGGTGCCAAGTTCAAGGGGACGAACTACAAGATTGGAACCTCAACCGCCTTCCAGGTGGGCAACAGGTACGGCATCAACCCAGATCTTCTCAAGGGTGTTAAAAAAATCCCGTCGCAATACATCATCGCCTCGAGCGGACAGGTCCTCGACGGAGAGAACACGGGAGACATTTTCGGGTGGTCGACGGACCTTTCCGAAGACGGTCTCACGTTAGCGGTCGGCTCGATCTTGAACGACAACGTGAACGGTACCAACTCGGGTAGCGTTCGTGTGTACGCGCGATCGGGCCCCGAGGAAGCTTGGGTCCAGAAGGGCGTGGACATAGACGGCGAGGCTGCTCAGGATTATTCGGGTTGGGCCGTCACACTCTCCGCGGACGGCGATCGCCTCGTCGTCGGCGCCGTCTTCAACGACGACGGTGGCAACATTAACACCGGCCACGTACGCATCTACGACTGGAACGCGGGTACTTCGCAGTGGGTCTCCGTCGCGGAGTTTAACGGCGGCGTCGCGGGTGACTTTTTCGGGTATTCCGTGTCGCTGTCCAGGGACAAGACCCGCCTCGCCGTCGGCGCTCCGTACGGACTCGACGAAAGGGGTTACGTGAGCGTCTATGACTATAACGGCACCGCATGGCAGCTCAACACGACCATCAACGGCGTCTTGCCCAAGAGTCAGTTCGGGAAGCGAGTAGCACTGAACGACGACGGTTCCCGTCTCGTCGTTTCGGCGCCGCATGCGCTCGGTGACACCGGCGTCGTATACTTTTACGACGGGTCAGCTAATTTACTAGCCGAGAAGACCGGGCCGGGTCTCGGTGTAAAGTTTGGACATGCCCTCGATTTTAGGGGTCACACTTTGGCGGTAGCCGATCTCACGAGCGCGCCCCTGAAAATATTCGACATGTCTTCGGATACGTTTATCACCCAGACCGCACCCACGGGTATTTTCCGATCCACCGAGGCGAAGGTGAAACTGTCACAGGACGGAAACGTGTTACTGTTCAGTATGCCAGCGATAGACACGGAAGACAACGTGATAAACTCCACTGCAGTACAGGAGTTAAATAAGTTGGGCCTGGTTAAGATATTCGCTCGCGACGGCGACGCGTGGAAACAACGCGGGTGGAATATGAAATCGTACGCATCGAACAACGACGAATTCGGCAAATCCATAAACGTCTCGGGAGACGGCCTTGTCGTTTGCATCTCCGCACCTCGTAAAGATACTTTTAGCACGGATCGAGGTTGCGTGACTGCTTACACGGTGCGACCGATATCGTATTACGTGAAACCTACGATCACCCTGCTCGGTCTAAACCCTCAGCCCATGGAGGCAAACACCAGCTACGTCGAGGCGGGTGCGGTCACCGACACGGGGGCGACCGTGACCATCGTGGGCGACATCGAGGATAACAGCGTCGAGGGTCGGGAATATACGGTGCGATACACAGCCGCCAGCGCTTTCGAAATCACGACTGTGGAGAGGACCATCGTCATCACCAAAGACCCGACAGTCCCGGCGCTGACTCTCAACGGTGACTCCTTGATGGAGGTTCCCATCGGAGGTGTCTTTAATGACCCCGGCGCATCTTCCAACATACCCGCGTCGATCATCACTGATACTTCCGGGGTCGATTTCCAGAGAGTCGGTGCGTACGAGATCAAATACACGGCGGTTTCGACATATGGGATTTCGTCCGCGATGCCGCTTACAAGGCGCATTGTCGTCGTCTACGACTTCGAACTCGAAACCGTTGACTTGGTAGGTAGGACGGCGTGTCTGTCGAAAGATGGATTCATCGCGGGCGCGGCTGATTTCGTCCAGAACACGGTGAAATTGTACGAATGGAACCCGATCACACCGGTGTCGTGGAAACAGATCGGTCAGACGATCAGGAACCTAGCCATCAATACGGGGCAATTCGGGGCAACTCTGGACCTGTCGATCGATGGGTTTACGGTCGCCGTCGGAGCCCCCGGCCTGTCTGGACTGGTGCGAGTGTATCGATACGACTTTCTCGTGAATGTCTGGGAACAAAAGGGTGGCGACATAACAGGCGTGGACGACGGGGACAAAATTGGAGACTTCCTGCGCATCAGCGGTGATGGTGATGTCGTCTCCACTGGCAGTGCTACTCCCACGAGTACCAAAAATCCATACGTTTTCTCTTACCGTTACTCTGCCACGACCGATTCGTGGACGAAGTTTCACGAGTACGTGGAACCGCTTAAACTTCCATCGAACGTCGCCTCAAAACCGTTTTCCGGATCGTTGAATTCGACTGGATCCAGGTTGTTGCTCGGCGCGCCGGTGAACAACTATACTACGGGTGCGATCTTCCTGTTCGATTTGAACACCGATCAAAAACTCGTGAGTATATTCGGCGATGCAGTCGGCGCATACCTCGGTCAGTCAGTGAAGTTGACGCAGACCGGAGATACCTTCGTGTACGGGGACGTCTCCGCGGCGTGCGTGAAAGTCTACACCAACAACGCCGCTACAGGATTTTGGGGTCAGATGGGCGAATCCATCACCGAGTCGTATTCGTCCGGTGGCGAGTTCGGTAAGCACGTCGACATTTCGAGTGACGGTACGGTCGTCACGTTTTCCGATCCTTCTACGGCGTCCGGTCAGGGGAAGATATGCCAATATGCTTGGGTTGCGTTGAATTCGACGTGGAGAGTGAACATGGTGCAGGTAAAGGACAACATCACCGGATCTTTCTTCGGTCGTAAATTTTACGTCACTGAGGACGCCTCAAAAATTCTGACGGAGAGTAGCGTCTCGTTTCAGTACTATCGATGGAAAGTCGCGAGGCCTCAGTTTTCGATTAACGGAACTCGCATTCTCCGCTTATCCGTCGACCAGGAGTATGATAACACTGGCTACGTCTCGACCCCGGCGGGCGTCACCGTCACGGTCTCGGGGGTGGTGAATTCAAGCGTCACGAAAGATTACGTCGTCAAGTACACGATGACCAACGATCTAAATATCTCCGAGGTTGCGTATCAAATCGTAAGCGTTTCGGGCGGTTTACTCCAATTAGGTCTCGACGTTACGAATTTCGATGCATCCAGCACGCCTGTAAATTTTGGACGGTCCGCGAGCATGTCTAGCGACGGTGCACTGATCGCCGTGGGTGCGCCGGGATTCGACGGAGACACCGGTATGGTGAAAATTTATCAGTTCAATTCGGCGACAGTCCATTGGGACTTACAGGCCACCGTCCTCGGTCCATCGACAGGGTCTTCTTTCGGATACTCAGTATGTTTGAGTAAGAATGGCGCGAGACTGGCTATCGGAGCACCCGGCACTGCGAACGGCCTCGTGCGCGTCTACGCGTCCAGTGGTGGCACGTGGAATCAACTAGGAAGCGACTTGACGGGTACGACCGGTGGAAAGTTCGGGTTTTCTGTCGCACTCAATCTCGAGGGTTCTCATCTTACGGTAGGCGAGCCGCGAAGAGCGTTCGACGTGAACACTGGGGCGGGTGCTGTGAGGACATTTGAGTACGTCACGCAGTGGACGGAAGTTTCCAGCATGGTAAACAATCAACTCGAACACGAGCTGGGGCACGGCGTCGCCATCACGTCGACGACCAACGTGTTCTTGGCTGGAGCTCCGATGGCCGGGCCGGGGTACGTCAAGCTGTCCTCGTACGGCGGTGGTAACATCCCCATTTTCGCTCCCACGATGGTCTTCGGTGAGAAGTTCGGTTGGAGCGTCAGTATTTCGGATGACGGTCACACGTTCGCCGTCGGAGCTCCGTATTATAACAACAAGACGGGGCGCGTCCTCGTGTTTGACGCGACGACGTCGCCGCCGTCTCCGAAGGGAAGTCCGATTCTCGGTGAAACACCGCTCTTGGAATTTGGTTTCTCCGTGCACGTATCGGGCAACGGTCAAAAGTTGATGGTGTACGCAGGGAACGGTCGCGTGTCTACCTTTCAATTTACCAACTCGCAGTGGACCACCAACACCGAAGAGATCATCACTTCATCGGAGACCAACGCGCAGTTCGGATACGCCCTGGCTAGCTCGGGCGACGGCAGGCGAATGCTGATATCAACTCCACTGCAGGATTTGGTTCAGGTGTACTCGACGGAGACAATTCAGATCACGAACTTGGATTTCGTCGGGGCGACCTTAACTCTTAACGGTCCAGCGATCTTTACCGTCGGTCAAGGTGGTGTGTTCACTGACCCGGGTGTGCGTAGAGACGACGGATTTTCCGAGTTCATCACCACCGGTGCGGTCGACGTCAACACTCCCGGCACGTACAATTTGACATACAGCGCGGTGGACGATTCCGGAAATCCATCCGAAAACACACTCAACCGGGCAGTCACGGTGGTTGACACGTCCCAATCCAATAATTTACTCGCGACGGCCGCGGTCAACTCCTCGCATAACAATAATAACGCATGCGTGCAGGTGTCAAGCGACGGTACGCGATTTGCGGTTGCGTCGGGTGCGCCTGCAACGACGCACGTAAGCAATCAATACACTGCCACCCACGGCGCACCCACCCCTACCCCTGTACACGGGAGCGTCGTAGTGTATGAAATAAACGAGTCCTCATCCCCGATCACGTTCGCGCAGGTCGATCAAATTACGGATAACAAGTCACACTTTGCCACTGCGATTCAAATGAATCAAGATGGGACCAGAATAGCGGCGATGCACACACTGGATTCCTATTCCTTAGAGATCTCCGTCTACGAGGTAGGAAACGCTGCACATACCCCATTTAGCGCCCCGTTTACGGGACTCCATGGTTCTTATTCATTCGGCCTTCCCACCCACAGTTCTATCGCGCCGATAACGGGTAACGCCGTAAACTTATTCGGGCGCAGTGGAGACCGTCAGTCGTACAGGTACAAAAACCTGGCGACGTCGAGTGATGGGACGGTGGTCGCGATAGGAAAGCCGGCCAGTGATGGGACAGACCGTGTAAGCGTGTACAGAAACCCTGGCACCGTGGCCGTCGGGGCGTTGGCTCGACAAGGGAGTGCCATTTCTCCGACCGGTCTCACCTCGACGCACTCCGATATTTCTTCGGCGGGTGAAAGGATAGTTTTTTGTGCGGATGAAACCACTTTCATCTATGCCGCGCCATCTAACAACGCGCTTCCCTGGGTGAAAGAAGCCGAGTTCACGGCCACCGACAATGTGAACGCGGTGTCGGATGACGGCTCGGTGGTCGCATTCTCAGCGAAACCAGGGGGCATCGACTTCCTCCCTATTATTTTAGTGGGTGGCGACAGAGTTTCGATCTCGCGCGATGGGCAGCCGTGGTCGGATCCGGGGTACACCTATGCTGGCACGGACAGTGTGACGGTCACTGGAACCGTGGACACCAATGTGTCGGGTGACTACATCATACAGTACCAGACGAGCACCAACACCCAAATCAGGATCGTGAGCGTTGGAAAAATCTCCGAGGGGACGTTCAACGGTTCTCATTCGGCAACGAACGTCCCATACGGACCCGTGTTTGCGGGATGGACGGGGACTTGGAGGCATTATGACTTTAATCTTTTCACCGTTCCCGCGGGATTAGGCTTGTTATCGAACGACGATTTCGAGATGTCGATAATCCTCAACGGAAATATTCGAATGCCGGGTAACTGGCAGTATCAGACGATACAGATCTTCACGGACGGTGGATTCTCCTCGAGCATAAATTTCACATCCAACGGTTCGGAAGATTCCGTGTCATATTCCTCTTGGAATGGATCTATTTACTATGATCACACGAAAACGACGACAACGGCTGGAGGATCCTTATCGTCGGGTGATGTTGTAAAAGGTCGTCTATCCCTGTATAACACATTCTACAGTGATTTCAGCGTGGACGTCACGGTTAGTTTCCAGTCTAGTGCTACTGCTGTCAGGGTACCGAGCATCACGCTCACTGGTTTCTCCGAGAACTCCATCTTAACCGGTGAAGATTTCGTCGACCCCGGCTTCACATCGGACGACCCCGGCGATGCTCTATCGACGTACATCTCTCCCACGTTTCCGCAATCGTCTTCGTGTAGAAAAGCCATAGTGTACCGCGCCGTCAGTTCCCAAGGAATTGTAGGTTACGCCGTTCGATACGTCGAAGTTGGAGAGCGTACTTTTGTAGCGTTGTACCAATTATCTAACGCCGCTTGGTCACAATTCGCGAATGATATCGCTTTTCCGAACGCTCTAGATCTGCATGACACCAACATCGCTCTTTCGGAGTCGGGTAACAGGGTCGCTATAAGCAAATATGTGCTCGGTCAGGGTTCGATTTTCACGTACGAGTACAGTGATCTTACGTATCCACCCACCTGGGTGCAGTACGGTTCGGCGATAGAGATTACGAAAACTAATCGAAAACCAGGGTTCAGTTTGGCACTATCAGGAGACGGCAACCGCCTCGTCATTGGAAGCCCCGGTGACGCGAATAACGCGGGTGAAGCTTACGTGTATGACTACGGAGCCAGTGGGTGGGTAAAAAAGAATCAAGATTTATGGTCCCTGACGACATCGAACTTCACTTCCCTTGCCGTGACCGGGTATTCCATGGATCTGTATGGACATGCCGTGGACATATCCAAAGACGGTACACACGTCGCCGTCGGCTCGCCCCTGAATGTCACCGGTCAAGGTCACGTGTCTGTCTACACCCTTTCAGGCGAAAACTTCATCCTAAAGGGAAATGCGATCATTTCGAGCACCGAACCGGAATTCGGTCGATACGTTTCCATCACGGACACGGGGCTCGATTTCGTGACCAATGCCGGTGCGTCCGCAAGCAGTGCGGGCCGTGTCGTGCAATATAGGTATGCAGGCAACTTGTGGTACCAATTCGTCAACCAAACATTTACCGTTCCAGTCGCGAACGCGGCTATAAGCGAAAGCGGAAACAAGATTCTGTCGGTAACAGACGTCGTCGAGGTATATGTCGTAACGGAATCGCAAGTTCCGGGTGGACAGTGGGAGCAGCTCGGAATCGATATCGACCTCGCTTCCATCACGGCGCCCGGCGTCGATACGAACCCTTCTCCCTCTTCCGGGTCGCGTTATTCACCCGGCATATTCAAACCCACCGGAAACACCAACATCACGGGGTACGCAGTCGATCTCTCACACGACGGCATGGTCTTAGCGATCGGTCTTCCTTTCCTCGAGATTGGCGGTGGAGATCCGTTCGTCGTAAACTCGCGAGGAGCCGTCGCCGTGTTCAATTACGACGGCATCGTCTGGAACCAGGTTGGGGGAACGATCGTCCCGAAATACGTCTACGACAATGCGTTGACAAGTAAATACGACGGCGCCACCAGCGTGACGGTTCTCAACGAAATCGCCGAAGCGAATACCTTCAGCGGTGCTGAGGTATCCATCAGCGGTGACGGACAGTACATTTGCGTCGGGTCTCCGGGGTACCTTTCGAATCCGATCGACATACAGCCCATGGATTCTCTCCCGAACGAGGGCGGAATGACCTTCTGGACACTGTACAGGAGGAACGAGAGCTGGGCGCCGACCAATGATCTGTACAACGTGGGTTGGGAGCCCGTGGTCAGGCGAGACAGTGAACTCTCGGCAAGTCTCTCAGGGTACAATCCGCAGAGCGGCAGCGTGAATGAAAAGAAGCGCGAACTTTTAGGTCTTGGTCTTAAGGTCTCGAGCGACGGATCGTTCGTCGTTTTCGACACGAGGACGGATGGAGTTAAGATCCTCACCGAGAGTTCGGGTGCGTGGTCCGTGCACGGGCTTCTCGACGACGGAGTTCCTCCGAAGCCAGTACCTGCGACGACGGACTTCCTCGTAGCCAGGAATATGCTGAACCCGCCCGCGGTCAACACGACGTACACGCAACAGCCGAGTGCGGCGGTCGGCTTCGGTAACTTTCCGGCGAAATATTGGCCCGTCAGTTACATCTCGCTGTCGACCAACGATAAGTATTTGTCCGTGTCGAACCCGTTGTTGGATCCACTCGACAGGGCGACGTCGACGAATAATCAACAGGTGAGTGATCTCAGGTTAGGTCAGGTGTCGGTGTTCAAATCGAGCTCGAGCACAAACTTCACTATGTTGGGTGACTACATCATTGGCGATACGGACGCGTACACGTGGGGGGTCGACGATTTCGCGTACTCCCACTCGACCATCTCGGATAACGGTCTTACCATGGTCATTCCACGTGGGGTAATACCCTCGCTTTCAGATGTTCAGGAGTACAAAAAACAGATTTCCATTTACGATTTCGACAGGGAAGCGGACGTGTGGGGCTTGCGCCTTTCTTCGGTCGTCGATGGTACAGAAGTCACCAGCAGCGCGTCTTTCCCCGACGAGTACAATTTCATGACCGTGTTATCGAAGGATCGATCGACGGTGACTTCCCTTTACTTGGGACCCACGCAGCCCGTGTTCAGGCAATACCTCGTCTCCACCACATTTGTACAGTCGTCGTACAACAAAGTATCCACCTTGTATATGGCTTCGCAACCGGTCGCCGGCGGCTTCACACCCACTCTCAACGCCCAACCGTTCCCTGGAACCTTAGATCCCTACAGCCCTCTCCTTCCCAACGAAAGAATTGCGGACTTTGCCATGAGCGACGATGGAATGAAGATAGCGATCGGCAACGCGAGGGATATCACCAGATTTACCACTATAAACGCGACGACGACGACGAACTTAGGGTTTGATAAGGAGAATGGTTCCGTGAGTGTATTCACCTACGATACAACGAGTGAAGAGTGGGGTTCACCGGTGAGGATCAGTGTACCAGATACCAGCACGTACGTTCAGGGTGCGCACGCGTTCGTGTCGGCGCAGTTCGGTACGCGGGTCAAGTTTTTGCCGGACGGAAACACGCTGGTGGTGAGTGCACCGACCAGTAGGGACGGACTGGGCGACATCTTCTTCTTCGATACGTCCTCAACGACGGCAATCACGCAAAAAACGATTCCGTACGCCAACCCCTCCACCGCGTCTCAGGGTATGTTCGGAACTTCCCTGGGTATTTCCGATGATTACACGCGACTGTTCGTCGGCGACCCAGGGCATGACAGCGGCATGGGTAGGATCGCAGTTGTCGAATACGATGAGTCGTCGTCGTCGTGGAGCGGTACCACCCAATACATCACACGGACTCGCGCACCCGAAACGCACACGCACACCGCCTCCGGGACGAGCAGCTCATTAAGCACGAACCTCATGTTCGGTCGAGACTTCGACGTCACGAGAAACGGCGAGGGTCTCATATCTTCATTCCTGGGTGCACACACTCTAGCAAACGGTACATTAGACACTACCACGGCGGGTTTTCAAGATTATTTCACATTAAATTCAGGTCTTGAAATAGCCGAAGTGTTTAAGAGGGACGCGGCGGGGGTGTGGGGTTTGGATAGTTCCGTGCCGGCCCGGTTGAAAGCCCTAAACCCTGGGAGTGGGATCTTACAGGGGACTGGTTTGAAGAGATCCCTGATCGAGAACACGTCCATTCGCCCTACAGTGAAAATATCCGGGACTGGTCTATATTCGATGTTTGGCTTCCCGTCTCTAAAGTATGTAAATAACGGC
>MDTA01115564.1_pt1 | contig 22168 bp, 11 predicted proteins | sample 811151 | NCBI WGS metagenome assembly MDTA01 (sample SAMN05326648, study PRJNA326480) | marine metagenome | isolation source: seawater | place: Indian Ocean: South | collected 2010
GAAGGAATTAAGAATAATATAATAAGAAAATATAATGTAGCTTCCATAAGTCCCGAATTTGTTGATATTGATTATTTGAATATTGAGTTAACTTCTCAGGTAAAAATTGATTCGAGGTTAACACAAAAAACACCACAACTTTTGAAAAGAAATATTTTAGATGCGATTAGAAAATATCAAAATACATCATTAAATGAATTTACAGAAACATTTAGAATTTCTCAACTTTCTAGAGCAATTGATGATGCTGAATCGGCCATTTTAGGTAATGATAGTTCTATTTCATTAAAAAAAGAACTAACGCCCAATGTGACAGTGGCTTTAGATTATGTTGTAAATTTCAGTAATGAGTTATATCATCCTTATCTTAATTTTGAGGGAACTCTAACATCAACAAATTTTTCTTTCATGGACGATTTTAATGTGGTCAGAGAAAATTGCAAATTCGATGATAGTAAAGGTGATTTGAGAATTTTTAGAATGCAAGATGACCAAAAAGTAATTGTAAATGCTTTAGCTGGTACAGTTGATTATGATACCGGTAGAATACAAATTAATAATTTTAAACCAGAATCTTTCGATGGTCAAACTTTAGATATAAAAGTATTACCTAAAAATAGTGATTTACAGGCAAAAAATAATCAAATAATTTTAATTAATGAAAGAGATGTGAATTTAAGTATTTTTGATTTATCGACAACAACCGAACAATCTGAAGTGTAATCATGTCCTTTTATTCCGATACGGAAAATGTAAACCCAACCAAAAATATATCCGACCTAATAAATCAGCAGTTACCATCTTTTATACGAGATGAAGCGGACGATTTCTCAGAATTTCTTCAAAAATATTATGAATGGATGGAAAGCCATGAACTAATCATTAATGATAGTGTTCAAAATGAATTTGTAATTAAATTAGACGATATTAGCAGTCCTGGTTCTCTATTGTTAGAGACAGGAGGCGAATTGACATTAGAAAGCGAAAGAAACGCGGAGAGTGGATTTATAAAAGGTGAAAAAATTATAGGATTAACAACTGGAGCCGTTGGTTTCTTAGATAGAAATACAAAAATATCTGACGATATAATTTTTCCTAAAAACGTAACCGTTATTGATTTTGAACCAGGAGAAACAATAACAGGTCAGTCCTCGAGAGTTTCGGCCACAGTACACAACTATTATAAAAATCCTTTATTTGCATCAAGAACATTAATAAAAGAACGTGATATAGATACGACCACGACTACATTTATAAAAAATTTTGAAAGAGAATTTTTATCTGACCTGCCTTCAAATTTAAAGGGTGAAAAACCTTTGATGATGAAACATATTGTCGATGTTTATAGGGCGAAAGGTTCTAAAGCATCCTATGATTTTTTATTCAAGACTTTATATGACATACAAGATTTAGAATATTATGCACCAAAAGATGATTTATGGAAAGCATCGGATGGACAATGGGTTGCTGATAAAACTTTAAGATTAACAACTTTCGACCCTGTTAGTGAATTTGAAGGACGAGTAGTGACAGGACGAAAAAGTTTTGCGACAGGAGAAGTTGATAGGGTCTTAACATTTGCATCAGGTGCTTTATCAGTTACAGAATTATTTTTAAAAAATATAAATGGAACTTTTGTGATTGGTGAGGATGTTGATTCGACTATGTTAAATGGCAAATTTGGAACTGGAAAAGTTCAAGGCGTAATAACGAAAATAGAAGTAGAAAATCCTGGTAAGGAATATAGAATCGGTGATGTTGTAGAATTTGCAGGTGGAGGTGGAACCGAAGCATCGGCGGTAGTTAAAACTATTGCTACAGGAACTATCGATGAAGTAATAGTACATGATGGAGGTGATGGGTATATTAGAAATCTTCCTTTGAGCGTAAATAATTTTGGCACATTCGGTTCAGGTTTAGAGGGAAAAATAACAGATATTCAAGAATCTTTTTCTATTCCAGTATGCGGCGATAAAATAATAGACCATTTCTACAAATACATCAATGCAACGTCTTATGGTATGGGCGGCAATCCATTAAATAATGTTCAGCATACATTAATTGAAACCTTAGGATTTGTACATTTACATTCAGGCGTTATTACCGATACAAAAATAACCACAGTTGGTATTAATTATCTAGAATTACCTAAAGTTCATGCAACTTATTCTAACACTGCTGAGTTGACAACAGAGGGAGTTACTTCTATATTGAATCTAAATCCAGACCCTGATGATTTTGGAAATACAAATGCCATAACAGGAACTTTTGTTTCTGGTGAAAGATTAGTATCAAATACTGGAGATAAAATTGGAACATTTTATCGAGTGGTGTCTGACCCAGATGTTGCGGTCACGTTAAGAGACCCTATAAAAATTAGAATGAAAAATTATGAGTACTTGGGAATTTACAATATTGGTGCCGATGATATTACTCCCAATATTTCCGGTTATGTTAATGATTCGGACACAATTTACGATGTCAAAGTCACAACTCAAGGACAGACTACAAAAAATAAATTTGTATATCGAAGAGGATTAAGTTCATTAAATAGTTTAATCACTTATGACCCATCTACGGAGCCTGTATATAGTAATACCGAATTAGAAATGACGGGAGGGTTTCAAAAATTAACATTTCCTATTGATAGCATAACACAAACAGGTGGCACGGCCACAGTTGTTGCATATGGAAGACATGGATTAGCAGATGGTCAAAAAGTAATCATATCAAATGTAAGTCCTTCTGCATACAATGGAGAAAAAACTATCACGGTGTCTGCTGATACACCAACACAATTTACTTTTTCTATTAGCGAATTTACCACTTCTCCAGGAACTGTTATTCCTGGTCAGACAATGGTTTATGATGAAAACGTTTCAGTTAAATTTGGAATGACATATAAACATGTAAATGGTGACGATTTTCCTAACGTGCCTGATAGATATCTAATCGGTACATCAACATTTGAGGCAAATGATGTTATCACTGGATTTACCAGTGGTGCTAAAGCAACTGTAGCAAATTCAGGTTCTGTTTTCGATGCGTTTCCAGGATTTGCTGGAAATAATGTATCAATAATACCAAAAGAGGCTTCAAGTGAAGCAGGTTCAATCGGTTCAATAGAACTTTTAAATCCTGGCGTAGGTTTTACAACATCTCCAGCGGCAACTATGTTACTATCAGGTGATGGTACTGCTAGGTTTAATGTGAGTATAGGTGCCGTAGGTGATGTATACGGGCAATATTTTGATGAGAATGGTTTCATAGGATATGGTAAAAAAATTATCGATAGTAATTTTTATCAAGATTATTCTTATTCATTGCGTTCATCTAAGCAATTAAACGATTATGAGCAGGCAGTAAAAAAATTACTTCATCCCATAGGCACTAAAATATTTGGCGAGTTTAAGCCTCAGAGCGAGAGTTTAAATTTAGGATTTGAAAATACAATTATACTGGAAGATGGTTCTTTTATTCAAATAGAAAATTCATTTGATAAAATTTTAACGGAACAATATTTTGAACCCACACATAACATAAGATTGCAAACAGTTAAAGATGCACCTAATTCGGTTGGTTTGACAATAAAAGGAGGTTCAAAGACAGTATTCGACCCTGACAATACTGAAAATTTGCCTGTAGATTATCCTGCCAATACAACCGTAATAATAGATGATGAACAGGCATTTACGGTATCTTATGGAGAATTAAAATTAGAAAATTTCAAAAATGGTAGAGTAGGTGCAGATTCGCAAAATAATGTTACTAGATTTTTGATTAACAATACATCCGCATCTTTTAGTGGCTCTGGTGAAGTCACACAAACAAAGACTGACGGAACAACTGTTATAGGTTCTATTTTATCAGCAGAAACTAATCCTCAGGGAAATACTGTATTGGTGTTGCATACTTGTAATGGAATATTTGAGTCTTCATCAAATTTAGATTTTACCAATACTTTTGGAAATCAAACGGCGAATTTATATTCAGCTCACGCTAATTTATTATTTGGAAATACTCATAGTATCGAAATACCTGATATAATTTCTCTTGAACGGGATACCGTTACTAGAAAAGTCGCAACAATCACAACTTTATCAAATCATAATCTAAGACAAAAAGATGTTGTAACAGTTTCAGGCGTCAATAAAACTATGTGGAATGGTACTTTTATCGTTACAGTATTGAGCGATAAAAGTTTTCAATATACTGCATTTTCCATTTTAGATATAGGCGACCCAGAAGATGCTACAAATAATTTAGATTTTTCAAGTGCCACATTTAAAATTCAAAGAGGTACAGATTTTCAAAATGATTTCGTTATTGGAGATGTCTTAATACTTAACAATACAAGTGAACAGGCTGAAATAACGCAGATTATAAATTCTTCATGCGTAGTAGCGAATACAAGAATTAATTCAGACAGTTCATATAACATGACAATATTGGATGATACCGACCCTCAGGGTATCTTATTACTTGAGGATGGAAATGAATTTGAATTGAATACACGAATACCAAATTTATCCAGTATAGATAAATTAGATGATGATTCATATTTTACTATGGAACAATCCGTTAAAGGAACTACGAATACAAACGGAATACAGACAGGTTTAAGTTTCTTATTTGGGTTCAATAGTCAATTTGAAAAAGATTTGACCATAGGCGATGTAATAGTCTTATCATCAAATACGTCACATGAAGCAGAAATTGTATCTATTACCGAAAGATTAAATTTAAAAATTAGCAATAGCGCTTTAGACGGAAGTGATGCAAATTCTGATTTTTTATTAGAAAATGGTACTTTATTACTAATGGAAAATTCACAACCATTTCAACGATTAGAATTAAATGTTGGTTTAGGTGATGGTACGACAAATCAAAAAATTATATTAAAATCTACAAGAAATTTAGACCTTGAAACAACGGCTAATTCTTTAACATTACATGCACCTTATGATGGTTCAAATAATTTTGTGCGTATACATGAGCAATTGGGTAGATTTGAGAATACTGGTTTACTTTTGCTGGAAGACGGTATAGCTCCATCAAATGCACAATATGTGGGAACTGTATCATTAGAAGGTTCTTTTAAATTCGAAAATCAAACCTCATTTTCAAATCAGACAATGAGGATAATTAGTTAATTTTTTTAATAAATAATTGTATGCCAAATTTAGTAACAAAAAAATTCAAAATCCATAATGCGGAACAATTTGTCGAATCTCTTAGTGAAATTGATGCGACAACTTTATTTTTTTTTATAGGTAAAGTGGATTCTTATGTTGATGAAACTATAGTACCAGCACCTACCGATTCTTTTGCTAATACAAATTACAATTACTGGAATCAGATGATTGCTTGTAAAAAAGTTAATCCTGCTGAGGTTAGTCATATAATTCCTAGATATAATTGGAGATATGGTACCCCATATTCGGCATATAATCATACAAATAATACTTTATACGATGAACGTTTTTATGTTGTAACAGACGATTTCAATGTTTATAAATGTTTACAGAATAATATTTCTAATGGCGAATCAACGGTAAAACCTACAGGACAAGGTAAACAAGTAATTGAATTGACAGATGGATATAAATGGAAATATATGTATTCTATTAATCCTCAAGATGTTTTGAAGTTTTCTTCTAATCAATATATTCCCGTTAAAAAAATATCGACACAGGATATTGGCACCAAACAATATGAAATTGAACAAGCGGCCATGAATGGCTCGATAGACATTATCAACAAAACAGCAAATGGTCATTTTATTGTTAGATTTACTGGAGCACCTACAGATGAAAACGGAGAAGTTCAAGACTTTTTACCCCAAGAACAGTTAATAGGCTCATCAACTAATAATAAAGCGGATATTATATTACATCAAGACGGAGCAAATACAGTTACGGTAAATTTTATTACTGATGCTTTTGCATTAAATGAAGAGGTGAAAGGAGCTCAATCAGGCGCAAGAGCAATTGTATCAACTATTCCTGAAAGCACTTATCTATTTGATGAAGGAACATTAACATCTGTTGCAAATGCAACAAGTTTTTTATTATCGGCATCTGCTAATAATACAGTAGATAATATCTATGTGAATTCTGATATTTTCATAACTAATAATGCGGCCCAAGGAGAAAAAAGTAAAATAGTAAAGTATGATTCTATATTAAGAAGAATAGAAATAGAACCGGCATTTACGGTTTCTCCTAACACATCATCAGGTTACATTATAGCGCCTTCTGTAAATGTAAAAGGAACAGGGGTTTCGTGTACCGCTAGATGCACAGGCAATTCTACACACGGCGTTACTGATGTCATAGTGATAAACAAAGGACAAGATTATCAAAATGCTTCTGTAACTTTTACTGCAAATTCTAGCCATGGTTCAGGTGCAAATGGTTTAGCCATCATAGGTCCTTTTGGAGGTCATGGTTCTAATGCATTAGAGGAACTGGGTGGTAATAAATTAATGGTCGATATTAGAATAAGTGGAAATGAATCAAGTTATTTTACCGTGGATAATGATTATAGGCAGGTCGGACTTTTAAGAGACCCAAAACAAAGTGCAGATGCAAATTTATTTTATACATCCCCACTTTCTGACCAGTCTGTTTTATTAACCCTGACGAATATTTCTGGTAGATTTTTAAGTGATGAGAAGGTCTATATTGGGACTAGTTTAAATAATAGTAGTGCCAATGGAGTTGTGATAGATTATAGAAATCAATCTATTGTTAGATTGAATAATGTAGAAGGTGACTTTTCCGAGTATGATAACGGCACTTTTACATTGGTAGGTGAGACTTCAGGAGCAACTGCACAGATTGCAAATAACGGTTATACCGGACCTGGTATTAAACCATATACAGGAGACATTTTATATGTCGAAAATAGAGAGAAGGTCGTTAGACTTAATGACCAGGTCGAAAATTATAAGATAGTATTGGAGTTTTAATAAATGCCTAAATTAACACAAGATTTTAACGTATTCCCTTATTTCGATGACTATGATGAGGCGAAAAGTTTTTATAAAATTTTATTTCGTCCAGGTTATTCGGTACAAGCTAGAGAATTAACACAGATTCAATCTATCTTACAAAATCAAATTGAAAAAACAGGCGATGTTTTATTTCAAGATGGTTCAAGAGTTTCCGGAGGAGAATTAACCCTTAACACCTCAATAAATTCTCTTCAAATTAAATTTCAATATCTTGGTACTACAATAGATATAACAAATTTTAATGGAAGAATCATCGAAGGACAAACCTCAGGAGCAAGAGCGGAAGTAATTACATCGGCAGTTTTCACTACACAGACTCAAAATACATTGATGATAAATTACATTGATGACACATTATTTCTTGATGGGGAAGTAGTCACAACAATTGACGAAGGAACAGCATATTTTGGTAATGTCTGCGGCCCCGATGAAGGTTTATTGAATTCTACTGAATTAGTCACATCAGTAGCATCAGGTAAGGGTTCAATTTCCTCAATAACTGAGGGTTTATTTTACTTGGGTGGTTATTTTATTTTTGTTCCTGAGCAAAGTATAATACTAGACCAATTTGATAATATCCCTACTTATAGAATAGGATTAAATATCTCGGAAACCATAATTGACAGTGTGGCCGATACTAGTTTGTTGGATAATGCATTAGGTTCACCCAATTATACGGCACCAGGTGCAAATAGATATAAAATATCTTTAAATCTAATTAAAAAAGATTTTTATGAAGCAGGTGAAAGAATTTTACCATCAGGTGTAACTTTTACAGTAAACCCAAGAGATGATAAATCAGGTACCGTTAGCATAACAACTGCCACTGACCACAACTTACAAATTGGTGATGTCATAGTTGTTAATGGTGCCACTAATGCTGATGAATATAATGGCAAAAAAACAATTTCATCCGTTGGTTCTCCAACTTCATTTTCTTACTTTGTTTTAGGAAAACCACCATCTCCAGCATCAGGAGATATCACTTATATAAAAGGTATTACTGACCCGATAGAAAAAAATTCAGATATAGATTTTATAGAATTATTGAGAATTGAAAATGGCGAAAAAACAGAAGAAATAAAATATCCTGTTTTGGGTGATATTGAAAAAACAATGGCCAGAAGAACTTTTGATTCTCAAGGAGATTTTACGGTCAGACCTTTCTCTTTAAATTTAACAGAACATAAAGTGAGAGGTATTGCTTCTGATAGAGCTATTGGAAATACTGACACCGCAATTACAGGAAACGGTACTAATTTTATAACAGATGTCAATGTCGGTGATGTTATATTTTTCTCAGGAAATGCAAATAAAACGGCGACAGTTGATAACATCTCAAATTCAACATTTTTAACATTAACATCCGGCACGGCATTAGGCGATGGTTCTTCTGCTCAAAGAATAGGTATTGATTCAAAAATCACTGCTGAATTAGGACCAGGAAAAGCATATATTAAAGGATACGAATATGAGTCAGTTGCTACAGAATTTGTAGATGTCAATAAAGCAAGAAGCACGAGAGCAGTTTTACAGGAAAAACAAGGATTAGAATTTGGTCCTGTATTGAGGGTAACAGATTTTTTCTCCAATACAATTTTAGATACAACAACTGGAGGGTTAAATCAGCATAATGAATTATATGAAGTTCATATGGTAAAATGGCCATCTACAGTAAAGACTGATGCTACATCTGCTACGGCTAATCTGATTTTTCATCATTCAAATGGTGAATCTAAATTTGTAGGAATTGATACTACAAATAGAGACACAATTTCTAACACTAAGATTGGTACAGTAAGACTACGCCAATTAGATTTTAATACTGGTAGAAGTTCAACTGTGGATAGTGTTTATGCTACAAATGTTACCAGTGCATCAACCGCCAGAACAATGCACAAAGTTTATCCTACAATTTTTGATGCACACGTATTCGATTTAAGATTCGATACTATTACGGGGACAAGTCCCGGTCTAACTACACCAAATACTAAGCATTTAAAAATCACCACGGATAGTTGTCCTGTTGTAAATGCCTTTTATGGAGCAACAGTTACAGTGACCACCAATTTTCTTGGTATATCATCAGTTGATACTAGGAATGTGGTCGGATATACTGGTGATAATAATACATTTCAAACTGAAAATTCTGATTCTATCGAAACCTTTACTTTAATTTTAGATGAAGAATTGACACAAGACACGACTTCAGCGACAACTTATAGCATAGATTTTAATGTAAAGGATATTGAATCACTCGTTAAGGTTGAAGGAACTGGTTCTTCTGCCTATATTTCTACTGGATTGAATGTAGATATATCTGGAAAAGAAAGGAATGTAGAAACTGGAAATACTATAATGTTTAATAATAATGATGAACAAAGAACATTAATTTTTCCTTTTCAGAATCCAGCCGTTTCTTCTACAAGCAATAGAAAATATAAAATTAAAAGAAGATTAAAAGGAACTATTAGTGGCTCAACAGGAGAGGTAGAATTTTTTGCACCTGCTGGTACTGGAGAAAAATTTTATCCTGGAGTAGACCAATCTCTATCAGGCTCTCTTCTATCTGAAAATTATATTGTAAAAGTGGCCAATGGTGCAGGTTCTACATCAGATAAAGACGGTGAAGTTGTAGAATTTACTAACGAATCAGGCACTGGATTGTTTAGTGGCAGAAGTGCAACATTGAGTGCAGGTGCAACAACTCTGACTCTTGATGTTAAGACAGATGTTACTGCATTACAGAGTTCCTTCAATTATGAAAATAATGAAGAAGTCGAGGTTATTGCTACGATGATGACCGATGATGCAACTATAGGTAATGAACAAATAGGTAAAAAAACTCTTGTAAACTCAAACATATCTCACATGCTTGTTGCAAGTCATACACCGACCACAACTAGTAATGCAGTACAGGCGTCTTCAGGTCAAATAGCATTCGGTCTAACAATCAATTCAGTCCCTGGTTCCACAAATTCTTTAAGAATGTCGGATGTTAGAAAATTAGTTGCAGTTGTTGATAGTTTAAATCCTGGAGCCAACGTTACTAATACTATGCTTACAGAAACAATTACTTCAGTAAATGGTGGTGCTAGTAGTAATTATGATGTGACAGATAGATTTATTTTTGATACAGGTCAAAAAGACAATTTTTACGATTATGCGACAATAACATTAAAACCTGGACAAGATAAACCAGTTGGACAAGTAGTGGCTATAGTTGATTATTACAATCATACTGGTTTTGGACCTTTTACCGTAGATTCGTATGTATGGGACGGTTCAGGAAATACTCCTTATGCCGAGATACCTTCTTTTACTAGTCCTTTTTCTGGTCAAAAATCTGAACTTAGAGATGTAATAGATTTCAGACCTAAACGATTAGGCATTAATGATACCGGTCCTCAAGGTGATAACAGAGAAAATTCACTCATAGATTCAACATATCCTGGTGCGTTCAACTCTAAAGCTATGCCTGATAATGATTTTACCTTTGATGCTGATTATGGACATTTTTTACCAAGAAAAGATAAAATTGTAATTGGAAGAGATAGACAATTTAATGTAATAGAGGGTGTACCTGATTTGAATCCAGTATTACCGGCCGATGATGAAGATTCTTTGACTCTTTACAATGTTAATATACCAGCATATACTTTTAATCCATCAGATGTTGAAATGAGATATATTGACAATAAGCGATATACGATGAGAGACATAGGAAAGTTGGAAAGAAGAATAGAAAATTTAGAATACTATGTTTCTTTGAGTTTATTGGAAAAAGAAGCAGATGGTCTTGTAATCACTGATAGCAATAATAATGATAGATTTAAAAATGGTATTTTAGTCGACCCTATGGCTGGACACAATATAGGTGACGTTTTTAATCTTGATTATACCGCCGCAATAGATTTTGATAATAAATTTCTAAGACCAACTTTTAAATCTGATAATTTCAGATTGAAATACGATTCAAGTGAAAACACTACTTTGGTCAACAATTCAGGAATAATTAGTTTGCCCTTTACAGGTAATACTTTCGTTAACCAACCTTTCACTGGCTCATTAGAGAGTAAAAATACGCAAAAAACTTTTAAAGTAAATCCTTTTTCGATACAAAGTTACATGGGTAGCATGTCTTTAGACCCTATTTGTGATAGTTGGTACGATAAAACTAGTCAAGTCGAATTAAAAGTTAATGTAGAAGGTCAATATGACAATTGGGCATTTATAGCTGAAAATAGTGGACACGGCACACATTGGAATGATTGGGAAGAAATTTGGTCAGGCAAACAAATTAATAATGACGTTAAAGAAGGCGTAAGAGACACTGGTGATTTTGCGACAAATGACCGAAAAGCAAAAACAACGAATCAGACCAAAACTTTATCTGGATTAAAATCAGGTAATGTTCCTGAAAAAATTATGAAGAGCATTGGTAATAAAATTGTTAACATCAGTATAGTTCCTAAGGTTAGAGAACAGACAATAACTTTCGTGGCAAAAGGATTAAAACCAAGAAAAAATGTTTTTGCGTTTTTTGGTGATACGCAAGTTACCGCAAACGTAAAACAGGCCTCGTTAATAACTCTATCAAATGTTAGTTCTTCAAACGTCTTTAGAACAACGGCAGGAAATTTTGAACAGATAACAATACAAGGTTCTAGTGCAGATGCAGGAAATACCGCAAAGGTTGTTTATATGACCGATAGAGACACTATAAACGGGTGTTCTATTTTGGTTACTAATATGTCAAATGAATTAGCATTTAGTGTAGGTGATATTGTTCGAGGAGATGATACAGGTGCAAATGGTACGATTGCTAGTGTAACCAACTATCAATTCAGTGATACGAATTTAAGTGTATTGCAAGATGGTGTAACCGCAGGTGTTTTTAACATACCCGCAAACAAATTTTCAGGCAGTGACAATCTTTTCAGATTAACCGATGAGCCTGATAACCTTGCAGTTTTGACTACATCAGTAGCAGAAGCAACTTATTATACAAAAGGTGTATTAGACACAACAAATGAAAATGGTATTCTCTCTACAAGGCCGATGGTTATTCGTAGAGAAGATGTCACAGATGAAAGAGTTACTAAAGTTACTACAGATACAAGACAATCTGTATCGACAACTTGGTATAATCCTATGGCGCAAACCTTTTTAATTGATAAAAATCAATATCCAGCAGGTATTTATTTAGAAAGTGTGGCTTTATTTTTTAACAGAAAAACTACTTCAGTAGGTAGTAGAGTTCCGGTTATGTTGCAAATCAGACCTTTGATAAATGGAATACCGAGTTCTTCATTAATCGTACCTGGCTCAGAAGTTGTATTGACTCCTGGTAGAATTACTGCAAATACTAGTGTTCCTGTTGCGAATAGCACTGGTGGATTTCCTGAATCTACTTTAGGAAATTCCAGTACTGCAAATAGGAGTGGTTTGGATATAGGTTCTCGCACAGTTTTTAAATTTGATTTTCCTATATTTTTGAGCCCTGACGAATATGCTATTGTCGTGCAGACTAATAGTAGTCAATATCAACTATATGGTTTTGAATTTGGCGCAAAACATACAGGCACAGATAGAAAAATTACTAAACAACCTTATGTGGGTTCTTTTTTCAAGCCATCAAATGCTGGAGTTTGGGAACCTAAAATCGATGAAGGATTAATGTTTCAGGTAAACAGATGTGAATTTACTTCTGCGAATGGCTATGCTAGATTTGATAATTTCGTAACCTCTCAATCGAATAATGTATCAGGAAATACTGTTATGGATTCTATAAAAGTTACGGCTGATACATTAGAATTTAGAGATACCTTTACACGATTTGATTATTATGTTACAGATAAAGATGCTGAAGTAAAAGGTTCAGCTACAAGAGTTTCACCGAATAAAAATATTGATTTTAAAAAGCAAAAACAAATTACATTTACTAATGATACAACTAATACTCAGTATCAGAATTCTTTCACCATGAATGTCTATTTTGAAACAAATGATTCATTGATAACTCCTTTATTAGATACTACTAAATTTGGTGTTATAACAGTAGAAAATATTGTGAATAATGGAAGTATAGCAAATGATGATTTAGTTTTAGTTGATATAGGTTCTGGATATACTACTGATGTTCACACTGGAAGTAACCCTGCAAATCCAGCAAATACCAGTGTATTTACAGTTTCTAACCCTGATATAGGAGATAATGTCGCAACATTGGGTGCTACAGTACATACCGGTAATGGTTCATTATCGTCTATATTTGTTGTGAGTGGAGGTTCTGGTTATTTGACAAAACCTAGTGTTACGATAAATGATGGAGGAACATCCGACCCTGCAGACAATATTCAAGGCTCTGGCGGTATCATAGAAATAATAGGCGAAGGGTCAAAAGGTGAAAATATGTCTACGGCAGATGTTACTCATTCTAGGGGTGGTAATTTGAGTGCAAAATACATAACACGAAGAATTACATTGGATGAAAATTTCGATGCAAAAGATATTAGAGTTTATGTAAATGGTTATAAACCAAGAGGTAGCAACATTCATGTGTATTATAAAGTTCTTTCCGATACAGATACGGAAACTTTCGATGAAAAACCATATGTATTAATGGAACAGGAAACAACGGATGGGCAATTCTCGTTAAATGAAAATGATGTTAAAACTTTTACATTTAAAACAAAGGAACAATTTATTAATTACACAGATTCCGCTGGACAAAAATATAATGATTTTAAGACATTTGCCGTAAAGATAGGTTTTACTTTAGATAGAGTATCACAAGATACTTTTATTGGAATACCTAGAATTTCTGATATTAGAGTAATCGCACTGGACAGTGTTGGTGTGCCATAATGAGGGTTCCTACTGATGACCCTCGTTATGCGAAAGATTTAAATTCAGGTGCTTTAATCGCAAAAGATGTGAAAACTTTACAAAAGCATAGAATTAAATTAAAACAAATTAACGATATAAAAAACGATACAAAGGAAATAAATACCTTGAAGAAAGAAGTTTCCGAATTAAAATCTATGATGAAACTCATTTTAGAAAAATTAGACAAGGAATAAGATGGCATTATCTGATACCACTATAGTCGATGTTGAATTGGTTAATACTTTTGAAGTATGGCGTACAACCACTAATAGAATCATAACTTTGTTAAATGAAAGTGCTGATGATAATCCGTTTACGGCCATTGTTACTGCTAATAGTGAAGGCGGATTTAAAATAAATTCAATTCAAAGTAATACCGCAACTATCACTGATTTATCAACTGCAAATATAGTTGCAACTGGTTCAACATCATCAATTGATTTTTCGGGCGCCAATGTAGCATCAATTGGAAATGTGCATCAGGCACATATTTTAGGTGGTTTGAATATTACTGGTTCGAATCCTTCATCATCAATTTCTAATACTCAGATTAATAATTCAGAAATCAATTTGAATGGCCAGCAATTGAAGGCTAATGGAGCATCTACAATTGATTTTGGTCAAGCTACTGTAGAAAGTTTAGGTACGGTCGAATTTATTAAAGTGGTGCCTGCACAAGCTGGTGCAAGTGGAGGGGAATTATCAGGAATTAATGTCATATCAAATACTTCATATACATCAAATCTAAGATTGAATGGAGGCGCTCACACTTTTGATGGGTCAACCGTTAATGGTGGTTTATTTGATTCTATAACACTGACTGATTCGTTTATACATACGACCAACATTTCAATGAATACAGGCGCAACTTTCATTGCAAATACAGGTGTTATTTTAGGTTCGGACGTAACAGATTCTAATACTGCGATAGGTTATTTTCCTGAATGGAGTGGTGGGGCAAATCGTGTTCCGACTAGTTCAAAAGGAAGACTGCATATCAGAACACATTTTTCACATGATAATGCAGTTGAAACCTCACCTGCTATCAGCTTAGATGGTTCGGAACTTGTCGTTGAAGGTAATACTACGGTAGGTATGACTCTATTATCAAATAGTTCATCCATGTCTCATATATTTTTTGGAGATGAAGACGATACGGACCAAGCATTCATAAAGTACGATAATACTAATGACCACATGATTTTTGGTGCTAAATCTTCAGCATCAAAATTAAGAATACAAAATGATGGCGGTGGTTCAATGCAACTCGCAGGAGCAAATACTTTTGAAACTCTCGCAGGTAAATTTCATATTTTTCAAAGTTCATTGGATGGATTAGATGCATTACACATTCATACAACTGCATTAGATAAAAGAGCAGTAAAAATTGATGTTGAATCTGAAACTGCAAATGCTTTTGAAATAACTTCTACATCATTGACTTCTGGCCACATGATGTCGCTAGAATATGGTTCATCAACAACATCTTTCACCGGCTCAATGCTAAACGTCAATGATAATAACCAAGAAACTGGAAATAGAAAATTAGTCAGCATTGTTCAAGACCACAGAGATGCATCAGGAACACAGACATTGTATTTGCAAAGTGATGGCGGAGAGCTATTGGAAATGGCTCAAAATAGAGAAGACAAAAAAGCAATTCTTTTAAATGCAAATACAACGACTGCAAATGTTTCTGAATATCATATGGATAAACTCACTACTGGAACAGGATTTCATATTAGTAGTGACTCCGACAATCATACAACTAATTTAGTAAGTTTGATAACGAATTCGACTAGTGCTACTGCAACAACGCTTTCTATAAAAAATATTTCTTCAACAAATCAAAATTTAATAAGCGTTGCAAATAGCACAGGTTCTGTGGCATTGATAGAAACAGGTGGTAATGTTGGCATTAATATAAATGACCAGACGGTAAAGATATTAGCCGCTAATGGAAGTTTGATAGAATCGACCGCATCAATTCCGTTGCATAAGTTTCATGTTCATGGAACAATGGGTGTTGAAGAAGAATCTATTTTCAACGCTGACATGAGAATCAATGCTAACGTAACAATTCAAAATGGTCAGGATACTATCGTGATGATAGACTCTCCTGATGTCGGTTCAGCCACATTAGCAGTTGGTGAGAATGCAGATACCGAAGGACACCAAGCATTTTATGTTACATATCCAGTAGGTGATGGATATTCCTATTTAGGAATGGGGCAATTAAATGGTAGAATACCTTCAAATTATGCTTTGAGATTTAATGGTTTTAATTCAGACTTAAAAATGACCGGCGATATCACAATGGATAAAACATTAACTGTCAATAATGATGTTACAGTCAATGATGGTGATATTACGTCCAATGGTTTGTTTACGTTAACAGGTAATGCGTATATTACTAGTAACACATTAATTGTTCAGTCAGTTGAAGGAGTGGGTAATACTATCGTAGATGATGTATTGACAACTACAGGTAACACTATTGTTCAAGGTCAACTAAATGTAGAGTCAGCAAATACAAGGTTGGGTTCAAATTTAGTTGTTGTGGGAAACACTTCTATTCAAGAAAATATTACTGTAACCAATACGGCTACATTTTCAAATACGGTAACAGTCGAAGGGGTTACAACATTAAATGAGACAACAAATGTAAATGGTGATGTTTTTCAGTTTACGGGTTCAAATATTTGGGTTAATGACACATCATCTATATCAACTTTTAGAGGTGAAATAAACGTACAAAATAAAGCAGTATTTGGTGGTTCAAACGTATATCTTTCTGATTCTAGTGGAAAATTTGAAGTCACGGGTGCTTCAAAATTAAATGATTTAGAAGTTTCAGGTGCCACTGTTATGGCAGACATGAATTTATCAGGTTCTCTGGGAGTAGGAGGAACGATAACTCAAAGTTCTGCTACTGGAAATAATGTAATTACTGGTATGTTAAATGTTCTTGGTAATACAAAGTTTGCAACAGATGTTATTACAGTCACAAAAGATGGCGAAACACGAACTACTACTATCGCAGGCGGAACTACTCTCAATGGTTTGGTAACAGTTGGTGATAATTTTACTGTTACTCAGGCCGCAAATGGTTATTTTCAAAAAGACATAATTGTTTCAAATACCGCATATATTAATAATAATTTAGAGGTGACTAATAATGTCGCCATTGGTGGTGTTTTGAGCGTCAGTGATGGGGACATCATAGGTAGTGATAATTTAGACATGTCCGGTAACATAACGGTTCAGGGTTCAAATGCTCATTTTTCATTTCAAGGAGCATCTGGTAATGTCTCAATAATGAGTAATTTATATGTACAGAATCAAGTTGGTATTGATGGTAGTTTAATTGTTTCAGGTGGAGATATAACGGCTTCGGATGACATGGCGATTGTGGGGGATTTAGATGTAGCAGGAGATGCTAATTTTTCTGAAATAACATCAAATAGTTCAATGCAAATTGCAGATAATGTCTTTTTGGTCACAAAAGGAGGGGGGTCTGTTTTTTCTGTAACAAAAGTTGGTACGAGTGGAACGGGTGTTGCGGCCGTGACTGGAAATATGACCGTATCTGGAGATTTAAATGTTGCAGGAAGTATAGCTTTAGCAGGAGTGAGTGCGGATAGCATTACGGCAACAACTTTGACTGCAACATCAACTCTTTCTTCACCAGGGATGTCTGCAACTTCATCAGGAATAAACCTGACAAAAGTTTTGACCAGTACGCAAAATATTATGGGACCAACCGGCATAAGATGTAATCTAGCAGTATACGATGCATCAGGCACACTTTTAAATACCGCTACAACATAAACAGGAAAATTTAAATGGCAAAACCCTCATCGAGAGAACAATTAAAACAATATGCCCTTAGGCAATTGGGTAAACCTGTCATTGAAATAAATGTAGATGATGACCAGTTAGAAGATAGAATTGATGAGGGTTTACAATATTTTCAGGAATATCATTTTGATGGCATCGAAAGGATGTATCATATACATCAAATTACCTCATCTAAAGTTTCTGTCTCATCAGTAACAGGAACTTTTAGCAATGGTGAAATAATAACAGGTGGAACTTCTAATGCAACGGCGGAAGTGATATCTGCAAATTCTACTTTTATAGAATTTAAAAAACATAAGGACACAACTGGCATAGCAAATAATGATACAACTTCATCATTTAGTAATTCCGAAACTATTACAGGAAATAACTCAGGCGCTACTGCAACCGCAGGAACAGTTACTTTTGGAGATGTAGATAATCATTATGTGCCTTTATCTGATGCTATAACAGGTATTGTTGGTATTTTTGATATTCAGGATACTAGTGGAGGAAAATCAAGCAATATGTTTTCTTTCAGGTATCAATTTCATTTAAATGAAATGCCTTACTTGACTTCTACCTCAATTGTTAACTACAAAATGTCTATGCAACATTTACAGTTATTGAATGATATTTTTGTTGGAAAAAAACCATTGAGATTTAATAGACATCAAAATAGATTGTACATTGATTTAGATTGGTCGAATGATGATATAGAGGTCGGAGAATATATTGTAGTTGAGGCATATAGAATAATTGACCCTGATACCTTTACAGATGTCTATAATGATATGTTTTTAAAAAGATATCTTACTGCATTATTTAAAAGACAATGGGGAGCAAATTTAATAAAATATCAAGGTGTTTCTTTACCAGGCGGTATAACACTTGATGGTAGACAATTATTTGAAGACGCCATGACAGAAATTCGAGAAATTGAGGAGCAAATGCAATCAAGATACGAATTACCAATAGACTTCATGGTTGGTCCAGGATAATGGCTACAAATCCATATTTCAATCATTTATCAAGCACGGCCGAGCAAAATCTTCACCAAGATTTAATAATAGAGTCTATTAAAAATTTTGGCATAGATGTATACTATCTTCCGAGAACACTCAATAATTTAGATGACATTTATGGAGAAGATACAATATCTTCTTTTGAAAATGCTCATTTAATAGAAATGTATATAAAAACAATTGACGGTTTCGAAGGCGAAGGTGATTTTATTTCAAGATTTGGTTTAGAGATTCGTGACCAAGTTGTATTTTCAGTAGCAAGAAGAAGATTTAATAATCTCGAAATAACAGATTATGTTCGACCTAAAGAAGGTGATTTAGTTTTTTTACCTCTAAATAAAAAATTATTTGAAATACGGTTTGTAGAACATGAATCATATTTTTATCAATTCGGTCAATTGCCTATTTTTGATTTAACTTGTGAACTGTTTCAGTATGATGACCAATCTCTTGATACAGGAATTGAAGATATCGATGTTATAGAAGATACTCTTGCATATTCTATTCAACTACAAATGGGTTCTGGAACAGGAAATTATGTTGAGGACGAATATGTTTATGTAGGAGATGATGCTTCTACCGCTAATACTAAAGCAAAAGTCATTTCTTGGAATACAAATGATTCTATATTGAAAATTACAGATGTAATAGGAACGTTTTCCGCTACTTCAAATGTTGTCGGAAATACAAGTGGAGCATATTATTCACTACAAACAACACCTGATACTCAAGTGTTTGTAAATGATGCTTCTGCAAACAATGTAGGATTTGAAACTGAGGCGGACAGTATAATCGATTTTTCAGAAACTAATCCGTTTAGTGAAGTAAATCCTTAGGATGTAATGACTTCAGGTAAAACGGTAATCATACCATTCACTAACTTTTCTCTTGTAACTCCATCTGATTGTGTGTACTCTACTTCATAAACATGAAGACCTTGGGACATACCTGCCGTCAAAGTTGAATTGGCGGTTATTGTTACGTTACTGCCTGACAGAGAAGTGGTGAATGTGAGTATAAAGGATGTATTAGTTGTTGAATAATTTTTTTTCATTTGAGCGGCACATGTTCCCGTATCTATCGAAACATTTGTTCCGCTTTCATTTTTAGCGGTGAAAGTTTTTTCAAAACTCGCACCTTGATACATGGTTAAGTTTTGTCCTTGAGTTTTTAGTGTAATAGCCATACAACTATTTATATAAACTAAATAGTATTGTAATTTAAATGGAGAAACATGTTAGGTCAAACTTTTTATCACCAAACCATAAGAAAATATGTCATATTGTTTGGTACGCTATTTAATGACATTAGTGTACAAAAAAGAAACTCTAGTGGCCAATTAGTTTCTTCTCAAAAAGTTCCTATTGCATATGGTCCAAAACAAAAATTTATTACTAGGATAGGACAAGACCCTTCCGTCAATAGAAAAGTCGCCATACAATTGCCACGTATGGGGTTTGAGATGACATCAATTACATATGACCCAACTAGAAAATTAAATACAATGGGTCAAAAAATTAATAAAAAATATGTAAATGGTACTCCAACTATCAAAAAAATGTATAATCCTGTACCATATATTTTTAGTTTTTCTCTTTTTATTTTTGTTGATAATGCTGAAGATGGCACTCAAATATTAGAACAAATATTACCCTTTTTTACACCAGAATTTACTACTACAATAAACGTATTAACAGATATGAATTTGAAATTAGATGTTCCATTGATTATAAATTCGGTTGCAAACGAGGATGTGTATGATGGAGATTTTGCGACAAGAAGAACAATAATTTGGACTTTAGATTTTACGTTGAAAGGTTACATTTACCCTGAAATAAAAAGCGGTTCAAAACTTATAAAATCTATAGATGTTTCTTTCAGAGAAATGGACAAAGAAACTACAGGTAAAGGTGTTTTGGATAACGTTTCCTTAGAATCTAGTACTAATTTTTCTCCCTCATCATTAACTTTGGAAGAAAACACCCCAGGATATCCTGGGACATTTTTATTGGAAACTAGTGATACGGGTTTATCGGCAGGTAATATTATAAGTAATATCAATATTACTGAATTAGGAGGTGAGGGAGTTGAAGAATTACAAACAGATAATGTTCAGACCACAGTTACAATAACACAATTTAATCCATATGCTGATTATAATGAGGATACAGGACAGTTTACCCAATGAAAGACTTCGAAGATAAATTAAATGAGTTGTTGGAATTACCAACAAACATAGTTGAAAAACCTGCACCAGAAAGAATTAAAGTTGAGTCGAATGATTTAGACATTGACAATGATTATCAATATGCTCGTGAAAATATTTACAATGTAATAGAACGTGGTCAAGATGCTATAGATGAATTATTACAAGAAGCGAGAGATAGTGGTAATGCAAGAATGTTCGAAGTACTGGGTCAACTCATAAAAACAGTCGGTGAACAAAATCAAAATTTAGTTAATATTCATAAGCAAATAAAAGATATTAAAAAAGAAGTGAAAAATGTTCCTGAAAAAGTTACAAATGCTTTATTTGTAGGTAGCACTGCGGAACTTCAAAAACTGGTCAAAAGTAAAAAGGAAGAATAATGGCCGGAGCCCAATTTGAAAGACAAGAAATTGGTCTTATAAATGCAGTGAATAGTGGATATGGTGCGAATAACGGTATGCCATTTACACTAATAGGAGTCAATGGAATCAGTATAAAGGGTTGTATAAGTGCAGAAAAATATGAAGGAAGAAGTAAGGCAGGGACAGAACCTTATACTGACGTAATCATAAATGTCAGTGGGAACAAATCTATTAATATATCTAATAAGGGCGATGAGGCTCCCTCAATTGCAGGTGGAGGTATTGCAGGACTTGAAACGGCCGTACCTGGATTGACGAAAAAATTTTTAGAGAGTGCATTATCAGAATATAAGAAAAGAGGATTTATAGAAGGTATGTCTAATGTTCCTGATATGTATGGTAAAGTAAGTAATTCGTTAAAAGAAAAAATTGTAGTAGGTAATGTTAGTATGGGAGGACCTATTCATTACATGTATATAGGACCAATGGACGTGACTTTTAATCAATTTGGCTCTAATGTTAAAGTCAATGGCAAATTATTTGAAGCAAAAAAATATGCAAAAGATAATGATTTATACTTGAGACTCAGAAAAAGAAGAAACGACCAACCTTTAGTTTTAAATGAAAAAGATAGTAAAGGGCTACCTTTGATTTTGGGTAAGTCTCCAAGTAGAGGCGACAAAGGTAGAAGAATTGTAACAGTAAAAAAACCACCTCTTAATGCAATAGTTGTAGATATATAATGCCAAGTGATAATTATTTAGGAAATCCTTTATTAAAAGCCGCATATGTTAATTTAGAGTATGATGAAGATACTCTTAAA
>MDTA01037122.1_pt1 | contig 22165 bp, 19 predicted proteins | sample 811151 | NCBI WGS metagenome assembly MDTA01 (sample SAMN05326648, study PRJNA326480) | marine metagenome | isolation source: seawater | place: Indian Ocean: South | collected 2010
AGCTCCCACTGGATCAGGACATTTTTCGTGCCTACGACATTCGTGGTATTACCGATACAAATCTTACCCAACAGGTTTGCTATTGGATCGGCCGCGCGTTCGCGGCGCAGGCTACCAGCCAATCCCAGCACACGGCGGCGCTAGGACGCGACGGGCGCCTATCAAGCCTGGGAATCGAGCAGGCCTTAGGTCAAGGTTTGGTTGACGGCGGCATGCACGTCACGAGCGTCGGTCAGGTGCCTACCCCGGTGCTTTACTACGCGACCCACGCGCTAGAAACCGGCACCGGTATAATGATTACCGGCAGCCATAATCCGCCCGAATACAACGGTTTAAAAATGATGATCGGCGGCGTAACCCTAGCTGAAGAGCTTATTCAGATGCTTTACCAACGGCTGCAACACAACGATCTCAGCGACGCCGAGGGTTCGCTGGAGCAAGCAGATTTGTCCAATCAATACATCGATTCGGTCTTGGCCACAGCAAAGCTGGCACGGCCACTGCGAGTAGCGGTTGACTGCGGCAACGGTGTTGCTGGTGAGCTGGCGCCAAAGCTCATCGAGGCATTGGGCTGCGACGTCATTCCGCTGTTTTGCGAAATCGATGGCAATTTCCCAAATCATCATCCGGATCCCGCCGAACCGGAAAATTTGCAAGATTTAGTCAACGCGGTCAAAACCGAGCGGGCCGATATTGGGCTGGCGTTTGACGGCGATGGCGACAGGCTCGGGGTAATCACTCCAACGGGTGAAATCATCTGGCCGGACAAAATGATGATGCTGTTTGCACAGGACATCATTGCGCGAAACCCAGGCACTCCGGTTATCTTCGACGTCAAGTGCAGCAAACATCTGGAACGCATTATCAGCGAAGCGGGCGGCGACGCCATTATGTGGAAAACCGGCCACTCGCACATCAAAGCGAAAATCAAACAAACCAACGCCGCGCTTGCAGGGGAATTCAGCGGCCACATATGCTTCGGCGAACGTTGGTACGGCTTCGATGACGCCCTCTATACCGCCGTGCGGCTGTTGGAATTACTGAGCCAGACCGAACTGGACGCTGATGCACTCTTCGCTCAGTACCCGATCACCTTCAGCACTCCTGAAATCAAAATTCATACCACCGAAACGCGAAAATTTGAGGTTATGGACGCATTAGTCGCCAACCAAGGATTCAAAGATGGCAGACTCACCGCGATCGATGGCATCCGTATAGATTTTGATGATCGCTGGGGCTTGATTCGACCATCGAATACCAGCCCGGTTTTGTCGCTCCGATTCGAGGCAGACAGCGCCGAAGCTTTGGAGCGCATCCAAGACGAATTCCAAGCGCAACTAAGCAAGGTGGACAACACCTTACGCTTTCGATGAGCATGCGACTATGAACACCAACGACAGCGCTATGACCGCTCAGGTCTTAACCGAAGCCTTGCCCTATATCCAAAAATTTCATGGCCATACAGTGGTCATCAAATACGGCGGCAATGCCATGATCGACGAGCAGCTGAAGAACAACTTCGCTCGCGATGTTGTGCTCATGAAATTAGTCGGGATCAACCCAATTATCGTGCATGGTGGCGGCCCGCAAATCGCAGATTTGCTGAACAAGCTGGGTATCGAATCTAAGTTTGTTAGCGGCATGCGCATAACCGACGCGGACACTATGGACGTGGTGCAAATGGTGCTCGGAGGGTTGGTAAATAAAGAAATAGTATCGCTCATTAATACTCACGGCGGTCGCGCCGTCGGTATTACCGGCAAAGACGGGGGGTTGTTGAAAGCGCGCAAGCTCAGCAGCCAGACCACCGATGAGGGTATCGAGGAAAGCATAGATATAGGCCAGGTGGGCGAAATTACCGAGGTGGATGTCGACGTTCTCGAAACGCTGACCGCGTCAGCTTTCATTCCGATAATTGCGCCTATCGGTGTCGGCGAAGACGGCGAGTCCTACAACATCAACGCCGACATCGTTGCGGGCAAGGTCGCTGAAGCGCTGTCAGCATCAAAGCTGGTCCTGCTCACAAACACGCCGGGTATCTTGGATGCGGAACACAAAACGCTGTCGGGCTTGTCTAAAGCCGACGTGGAGTCGTTGATCGGCAAGGGTGTCATTAATGAAGGCATGTTACCCAAAGTCGAATGTGCGCTCAGCGCGGTATCCAGCGGGGTCCGCAGCGTGCAAATTATAGACGGCCGCGTGCCCCACGCATTGTTACTGGAAATTTTTACCGACAGTGGTGTCGGTACTCAAATTCTCGCCGATGGCTAAGTCCAATCGACGTCAGGAGATCCTTCAGGAACTCGCTGGCATGTTGCAGGCGAATCCGGGAAGTCGTATCACGACGGCGGCGCTAGCCCAGCAAGTGGGCGTCTCTGAGGCTGCCCTATACCGGCACTTTCCGAGCAAAGCAAAAATGCTCGACGGACTTATAGAATACGCAGAGCGGACTCTGTTCAATCGTATCAATCAGATTATGCAAGAACAGCCAAGCGCGCAGCTGCGCTGCCACGACATCATTTTATTACTGATCACCTTTGTCGAGCGCAATCCCGGTTTTGCTCGTTTATTCGTGGGCGACGCTCTGCAAGGAGAGACCGACCGTTTACGCAGTCGTGTCTGCCAGCTGCTCGACCGTATAGAGACCCAGTTACGCCAGATTTTAAGAGAACATCGCGCACAACAGTCCGCGTTGCCCCGCTACCAAGTAAACGCTACTGCCAATCTAATGCTGGCTCTGGCGGAAGGTCGTATCCAGCAATTTGTTCGGTCAAACTTTCGTCAGCTGCCAACCAGTGAATGGCCAGAGCAGTGGAGTTTGGTTGAACACAATGTTTTTAACGACGGATCTAGCTAGGGCTATATGGCGGTGAGTTAGCAGCGGCAGTGGCCGAAACATCTAACCCGCGAGGCTACGAAACGCGACAATACTTTTGCTGATACTCGACCATACGCTGCCGCAACGTAGCGTCCGCAACGTGGCGAATTATGTCCGTTACCGATGCGATACTCAAAATAGGCACGCCCAAGTCGCCAGCTAACGCTTCTACCGCAGTAACACCGCCGTCGAATAGCTCAGCCCGATCGAGCGCGATTACCGCGCCAACGATGCGCGCTTGCGTTTGCACAATCAGATCGACGCTCTGGCGGATGGCTTTGCCTGACGTCAGCACATCGTCGACTAACAAAACACGGCCAGCGACGTCGGCGCCGACCAACTGCCCTCCTTCGCCATGGTCCTTGGCCTCTTTTCGGTTATAAGCGACGCCCACATGCACGCCCTGTTCCGCAAGTGCTGTAGCAGTGGCGACAGCAATCGGAATGCCTTTGTACGCGGGACCGAACAGCACATCGAATTCAATCTCCGCCGCCAAGATTGCATCAGCATAGGCGCGACCCAGCTCAGCAAATCCTGACCCGTCGCTGACCGCACCTAAGTTGAAAAAATACGGACTGACGCGGCCGGAATTTAAAGTGAATTCGCCGAACTTTAAGACTCCTTGAGCCACCAAAAAGTCGATGAAGTTTCGTTGCTGCATCAGACCTCTCCTACGCCAGCGCGGCGCGCTGTAACTCTAACAGCTCATTTGTGCCTTTCTCGGCGAGCGCAATTAATTGTTGCAGCTCTTCGCCACTGAAGGGCGCGCCTTCTCCTGTGCCTTGCAATTCGATAAAACCACCGCTGCCCATGCGCACAACGTTCATGTCTGTTTGCGCTTTAGAGTCTTCCGCGTAATCCAAATCCAAGACCGGCGCGTTGTTATATATTCCAACGCTTACAGAAGACACTAGAGCCACCAAAGCGGACTCTGCATCGATATTTTTCAGCGCATCCACCAAGGCCACAGCCGCACCAGTTATCGAAGCTGTGCGCGTACCGCCATCGGCCTGAATGACATCGCAGTCCAACCGAATCGTACGCTCCCCCAAGCTGGTCATATCTACCATGGCACGCAAGGAGCGACCGATAAGGCGCTGTATTTCTACCGTCCTGCCGTTTTGCTTGCCCCGTGCCGCTTCGCGGTCATTTCGCGTGTTGGTCGCGCCTGGCAGCATGCCGTATTCTGCGGTTATCCATCCCTCGCCGCGGCCTCGCATAAATCCCGGCACAGAGTTTTCCACTGACGCGGTGCAAATAACCTTCGTGTTACCAAACTCGACCAACACCGAGCCGGCCGCATGCATGGTGAAATTACGGGTAAATTTTACCTCGCGCAGCTCGTCCGCGATTCGTCCACTCGGGCGCATGAGCCCTCCTCGTTTTGAAAAACCACATTATAGTTTGTTGTTCGCGGGCGCGTCAGACTATTCGTAAAAGATTGCGTCACCCATAGCTGTGAACAATGTACAGCGCAGGGTAATGATTGGATAATCCACTCTCGTTTATCGCCGCTTGAGCAAAAAAATTTATGGCCCAACTTGCAAGCATGACCGCGTTTGCTGAAGCAACTGTGATCAGCAACGGGTTCCAGCTGAGCTGGGAGCTGCGCAGCGTCAATCACCGCTATCTAGATAACCAGTTTCGCCTACCCGAAACGCTTCGCGCAGTGGAGCCAGCGGTCCGGGAACAGCTTCGCCGACGCATCAAACGCGGCAAGATTGATGCCATTCTGAAACTTGAGCCCGACACTTCCGAGCCGAAACTTGCGTTGAACAACGTGTTATTACGCCAGCTAGCAGCCGCCACCGAGGAAATTACCAACGCTGTGCCGAACGCTGCGCCCCCTAACACACTCGATCTGTTAAAATGGCCGGGCGTGCTGGCAAATCCACAAGTTGATCAGGCGGTGTTAATGAACACCGCAGCTGACTTATTTAACGATGCACTGGAGCGACTGATTGAGGCGCGTCATTCAGAAGGCGAACGATTGCTGACGGTTCTGCAGCAACAGCTTGGCAGTATTGAAACCATTGTTGAATTTGTGCGACCACTTGGCGACAGCATCATGCAGCTGCAGCAACAACGTTTGCAGCAAAAGCTGCGTGAGCTTGAGGTCAAAGCCGATCCAGCGCGCCTAGAACAGGAAGTGGCCCTCTTAGCCCAGCGTGCCGACATTCGCGAAGAGTTGGACCGACTCGACATTCATGTCGACGAGGCGCGCAAATTACTCAGCGCCAAGGGTCCCCATGGACGCCGTTTAGATTTCCTGTCGCAGGAATTAAACCGCGAAGCAAACACACTCGGAGCAAAGGCCTCGCAGACCGAGATCTCGCAGAAGGCTATTGATTTGAAAGTGGTCATTGAGCAAATCCGCGAACAGGTGCAAAACATAGAATGAATAGCGGCAGCCTGATACTTGTTTCAGCCCCATCCGGCGCCGGCAAAACCAGCTTAGTGCGGTCGGTATTAGAAGCCGATTCGCAGGTTGTGGTGTGCGTTAGCCACACCACTCGAACCCAACGTGAGGGCGAGCGCAACGGCGAAAACTATTATTTTGTCGACGACCCTCAGTTCGACCAAATGATTAAAGACGGCGAGTTCCTAGAGCATGCGGATGTTTTCGGGAAACGTTACGGCAGTTCACGCAATGAAGTGGATCGCTGTCGCGCCGAAGGCAAAGATGTAATCTTAGAAATAGATTGGCAGGGCGCAGATCAGGTGCGTCGCATTTTACCAGATGCCGTTAGCGTCTTCATTTTGCCGCCCTCTATGGCAGAACTGGAAAGCCGATTGCGTGGGCGCGGTCAAGATTCTCAAGACGCTATTAGCACGCGCCTCGCCGAAGCGGAAACGGACATCGCCCAGGCGAAACGTTACGACTATCTGGTCGTTAACGAGGACTTTAAGCGCGCTCACACCGAGTTGCTGTCTATCGTTCAAAGTGCGCGGCTACGACAGGAACGTCAGTCCAAGCGCGCTGCCGTAGCCAAGCTGCTGGGATAGACCGCTGCGCGACCTTGTCCGCGCAAGCATCGAGCGGTAACATAGCGCTTTCGGATTACTCCCGAACTCGCTATTTTTTAAAGATTTTCTCAAAAGGATTATTAACTATGGCAAGAGTCACCGTCGAGGACTGCCTAGAACACGTCGATAACCGCTTCGAGTTAGTGATGCTCGCAAGTCGTCGCGCTCGAGGGTTGCGACGTTACAGCACCGAAGCGTTAGTTGCCGAAGAGAACGACAAGCCCACCGTCATCGCGCTGCGCGAAATTGCAGAGGGTTTAATCAATCACGAAATGCTCGACAGTCAGGACGTCTCCTTAGAGGAAGAAGAGGACGATATTGAAATGAGCTTTAATATCGCAGCCATCAACAGCGGCGAGTCGGGAGCGGATGAGCCAGCAGCCGGCTGAGCACGCCCCCGGTTCATTTTTCGTTGCGCAGCTCGCCGAGCACGCAAAACAGTCCAGTGTCGCTGCTCCCGCCACTCTGGAGTCGCTGGTAGAGAGCCTCAGCTACCTCAGTCGGGACGAACTTCGCTTGGTCAAACAGGCACACGCATACGCAACCCACGCTCACGACGGCCAATCGCGACGTACCGGCCACGCCTACATTACACATCCCACAGCGGTAGCGCAGATCCTTTCGCATATGCATATGGATCCGCAAACCATCATGGCCGCGCTGCTGCACGATGTGATCGAAGACTCCGCGGCAAACAAACAAATGCTTGGGGAAAAGTTTGGTGACTCGGTTGCAGAAATAGTCGACGGCGTCTCCAAACTCAGCAAGATATTTTCCAGTCGCGACGAAGCGCAGGCGGAAAACTTTCAAAAAATGGCTATGGCCATGGCAAAGGATATCCGGGTCATTCTGGTGAAGCTTGCCGATCGATTACACAACATGCGCACCATAGGCGTGATGTCTTCTGCGCAGCGGCGCCGCATCGCTAAGGAGACATTGGACTTTTACGCGCCTATCGCCAACAGATTAGGTATTCATACGGTTAAAACGGAACTCGAGGATCTGGGTTTCAAGGCGCTTTATCCACTGCGGGCAGACTTGATAAATCAGTCGGTGGTGGCCGCTCGGGGCAACCGCAAAGAGCTCATGGAAGAAATTCGCGACACCATTACCGCGGCGATGAATCGCGAAGGCATTGCAGCAGACGTTAAAGCGCGAGAGAAAAACAGCTACTCCATCTACCGCAAAATGAAATCGAAACATAAGTCGTTTGCGGACATTATGGATGTGTTCGGGTTTCGCATAGTTGTCGACCAGCCCGACGCCTGCTATCGCGCTTTGGGTGTCGTTCATAACCTCTACAAGCCCGTAACCAGTAGGTTTAAGGATTACATAGCGATTCCAAAAACCAACGGCTACCAGTCTCTGCACACGAGCTTATTTGGCATGCACGGGGTGCCGATAGAGGTGCAGATCCGAACTAAGCAAATGGACGCGGTGGCAGACAACGGCATCGCTGGGCACTGGTTGTATAAAAGTGACGGCGACTTCGACAGTAACCAGCAGCGCGCACGTCAGTGGACTAAGGATTTGTTGGAACTGCAAAAGCGCGCCGGCGACCCGCTCGAATTTATCGAGAGTCTCAAAATCGACTTGTTCCCCGACGAGGTTTACATCTTTACGCCGCGAGGCAAAATAATGGAGCTTCCAACAGGGGCGAGTGCGGTAGATTTTGCCTACAGTGTGCACACCGATATCGGCAATCAGTGTGTAGCGTGTCGAGTTGACGGCAAGCTTGCACCCCTTTCCCAACAGTTAGAGAGCGGCCAGCGTGTCGAGATCATCACCGCCAAGGAGTCTCGACCAAATCCTGATTGGTTAACCTTTGTCGTGACCTCGCGCGCACGATCCGCTATTCGTCACGAACTTAAACACCAGAAACAAGGCGAATCAATTCGCTTAGGCCGCAAGCTGCTGAATCGCGCCTTGGGCAACGCGAACACAAGTATTAACACCCTGGACTTTCGGCGCCTGCGGCGCGTGTTCAAAGAGCTCGGGGTGCGAAGGCTGAATGAACTTTTAGCCGCAATAGGTAACGGTGACCTGCTTGCCTACGTAGTGGCACAGAAGCTGCTGGCCGCGGATGACCCTGAGTACGCTGCTGTTGAGGTTGAGGGCGGGGGCCCGATCGCGATACGCGGCGGCGAAGGCCTAGTGATGCAATACGGGCGCTGCTGCGGACCCGTACCGGGCGACCATATCGTTGGTCATATGACACCCGGCCGAGGCTTCGTCGTGCACATTGAAGCCTGCAATAACATGGCCGAGATGCGCCGTCGCAGTCCCCACGAAATCATTCCAGCGCGCTGGACCAGCACCACTTCCGGCGAGTTCTTGACCACGCTACGAATCAATGTGCAGCGCCGCAATGGTGTCGTTGCTGAAATCGCCTCGGAGGTCACTGCCGCCGATGCGGGCGTGGACGGCATTACCATCGAGGAACGCAACGCTGAGGCCAGCACCCTGGTCATTGGCGTCACCGTTAAAAGCAGGTCGCACCTGGCGCGGCTCATGCGTCGGCTGCGCAATGTGGCTGTAGTTATCAATCTGGCCCGCAGCGGCCACTAGGGAGAGTGCGCTTTGAGTAGAACTATAATCCAGACACCCGAGGCGCCGGCAGCTATCGGCACCTATTCTCAGGGCGTAACCACAACCCCAGGGACAATGACCTTTATATCCGGGCAAATACCTTTACACCCAGACACTATGACCTTAGTCAGCGATGCTTTTGAAGAGCAGGCCCACAGAGTATTTATAAATCTTCGCGCGATCGCCGAGGCTGCTGGCGGTCGACTGTCGGACTGCACAAAGCTCACTATTTACCTGACGGATCTCGGTCAATTTGCCAAGCTCAATGAGGTTATGGCGACTTACTTTGTCGAGCCTTACCCTGCGAGGGCGGCAATCGAGGTCAGCGCACTGCCCAAGGAGGCGCAAATTGAGGTAGATGCCATTATGGTACACGCCGCCGAAGCCTAATCGGGCTGGGCATCCGCGCTATGGTCCTGAACCCGAAAGGCCCAATAACGCAACTCCACGGCGTCGGCCCGCAGCTCGCCCAGGCAATGGCGAAGCTTGGGTTACATCGGCCCATCGACTTATTGTTACATCTGCCATTTCGTTATCAGGATCGGTCCCGAATCAGCCCAATAAGCAGCCTCAAAAGCGCTGATGAGGCGTTGATTTCGGGCCGGATTATTTCTACCCGGGTAATATTTGGAAAGCAACGAAGTCTCGAGGTTGTGGTACGCGACAGCAGCGGCGAACTTAAACTGCGCTTTTTTCATTTTTCAAAGTATCAACACGCCGCGCTGGAACGCTCGGGATACATACAAGCATTCGGCAGCGTACGTTTCTATGGTAGTGCGCTAACCATGAGTCACCCAGAGTATCGAACCTTTGACGAGGCACCGTCACCGCCCACCCCAGAGCTTACACCGGTATATCCGACCACACAGGGATTAGGCCAGCAGCGCTTACGTAAACTCTGTAAGCAACTTTGCGCGATGTCATGGCCGGAAACCCCGGGCACGCCTTATACGACCCTACGAGCGTTGCACACCCCCACCGATCTTAGGTCTGTGCCTAAGCTGCAAGAGCAGTTGGCCATCGACGAGCTCAGCGCTTTTTACGTACTGATGAAGGGCCGAGCACTAAAGCGCAATCAAGAACGCGCAACGGCGCTGGTTGAAACCAGCCCGTTAGATGCTCAACTAACCGCCAATCTGGGTTTTCAGTTAACCCACGCGCAACGTCGAGTGTCTGAAGAAATAGCCCACGATCTGGCAAAACCGTTGCCTATGCTGCGGCTCGTGCAGGGGGACGTGGGAAGCGGCAAAACTATTGTCGCGGCTTTCGCCGCTATTCGCGCAATTCACAACCACGGCCAAGCGGCGCTTATGGCACCCACCGAACTCTTGGCCGAGCAACACGCTCATAACTTCCGACAGTGGCTCGAGCCTCTGGGCATTGAGTGTGTTTTATTAACCGGTCAAATGCCCGCCAAGCAACAACGCGAAGGACTGGCCCAGGTCGCCGATGGCACAGCTCAGGTGGTTATTGGCACCCACGCGCTGTTTCAAGAGCGGGTAGCGTTTCGACGGTTGGTGCTGGTTATCATTGATGAACAACATCGATTCGGTGTACACCAACGCATGTCTTTACAGGGTAAGGGCGGCCACCCTCATCAGTTGGTTATGACCGCAACGCCCATTCCGCGCACGCTAACCATGACGTTATATGCCGATATGGATGTGTCGGTCATCGATGAGTTGCCCAAAGGCCGACAACCGATTACTACCCACACCGTGTCTCAGGACAATCGTGCCAAATTGGTGGAGCGGTTGAATGGTGTTTTACATGCTGGGCAACAGGCTTTTTGGGTGTGCACATTGATCGAGGACTCTGACGAGATCGATGCCCAGTCGGCTGAAACTACTGTGACCGCACTGACCCAAGCACTGCCGGATCACCGTATCGCGTTGCTGCACGGCCGCATGAAAAGCGATGCAAAAGTTGCTCTTATGCAGGCGTTTAAGCGCCATGAAATCGATTTATTGGTGGCAACGACCGTGGTGGAGGTCGGCGTAGATGTACCTAATGCCACCCAAATGGTTATTGAGAACGCCGAGCGTTTGGGGCTTGCGCAACTGCATCAGCTGCGCGGCCGCGTAGGCCGTGGCACATTGGCCAGCCGTTGCTTTTTACTGTTTAAGCCAGGCCTGAGCGGCGCGGCTAAGCATAGGCTTAATGCCATGCGTGAAAGTCAAGACGGCTTTTATCTCGCAGAGCAGGATCTGAAGCTACGCGGCCCCGGTGACATTTTGGGCACCCGCCAGGCTGGCGAAGAAAGTTTTCGCATTGCCGATCTAAGTGTCCACGCGCATTTGATGCCAAAGGTTGTGCAGCGCAGTGAAGCGCTCATGAACGCTGCCGAAAATTCAGCGGGTGCTGCAGAACTGCAACAATTACTCGAGATGTGGGCACCCGCCGATGACCGACATCTGCACGTCTAGACCGTAGCTGCCTGATCTTCCGTAACTGCGCCAGCGCTAAGATCCTGAAAAATCTCTTTATCCAGTTGGTCTTCAGACCTCGCAACAATCGTGGCCACGGTTCCATCCCCGGTAACGTTTACCACCGTGCGCAACATGTCTAGTAACCGGTCTACGCCAATGATCAATCCAATACCCTCTACGGGCAGCCCCACCTGATCGAGTACAAGGGTAAGGGTAATCAGACCGACACCGGGGACTGCTGCTGTACCTATCGACGCCAACGTGGCAGTAAGAATAACCATCAAATAGGCATCAACGCCCAATTGGTAACCAAAAAACTGAGCAATAAATACGGTCGCTACGCCCTGCATGATCGCCGTGCCATCCATGTTGATGGTGGCGCCGAGAGGTACCGCAAACGCCGCGACATTATTGTTTACGCCGATCCGGTGCTCGACCGTACGCAAGGTGACGGGCAAGGTCGCACCACTGGAGGATGTGGAAAAGGCCACTAACATTGGCTCACGCATTTTGCGCATGAATATGAGTGGATTGAGGCCTGTAAGAGTTTTCAACAGCGTGGGGTAAACGATCAGTCCATGTAAAATCAGAGCGCTGGCAACCGTCATAAAATACGCAAGCACCTTACCAATTTCGACCCAACCTACCGTCGCGCCAAGCTTCACCATCAAACAAAAAACGCCATAGGGCGTAAGCTGAATAACCATGGTGATGAGCTTCATCATCACCTGATTGAGATCGACGAAGAATTCAGCAATGCGATTACCGGCTGCGCCGGCGCGACTGAGCGCAAGCCCCAGGAGTAACGCGAACACAATGACCTGCAACATTTTACCTTCCGCCATCGCCTGGATCGGGTTGGCCGGAAAAATGTTAATCAGCGTGTCTTTAACACTCGGTGCCTCTTTGGCTTGATAGGCGTCGTAACTCAACGTCGCATTTTGCTCGTCGCTGGCGCTCAGTCCCGGATCGACAAGTAACGCCAGAATTAACGCAAAAGAAACCGCCAATGCGGTGGTAAGCAGATATAACCCAATGGTTTTGCCGCCAAGTCGACCCACACTACCGGTCGCCCCGAGACTTCTGGCACCACATACCAGCGAAACAAAGACCAACGGCACAACCATCATCTTAAGCAGGGTCACAAAAATTTTGCCGCCCGCATCAATGACACCATTTAGGAAGTAGCTACTAACGAGCGCATTCGTGACGAGGTCGGTGATTTGCAATAGCACCCCTAGCGCCAACCCAAGGCCCATACCGATAAGAATTTTTTTAGTGAGGCTCATGCGACTCCCAAACTAAGTTGAACTGACGGTTGATCTAGCGCTGCCGATTATTCGCTTCGGTCAATTTCGATTGTGGCAAACTCATGCTTTCCAACACCGCAATCAGGACAGAGGAAACCGTCTACAACGTCCGCCCAAGCCGTGGCGCAGGGAACGCCTTCTTCTGCGCAGCCTTTCTCTTCATCGTACATCCATCCACACACAATGCACTGCCAAGTGTTCATTCGGCAATCTTAACCACAACCCGCTAAGACGCGGTACGCTACTTTGACGATTATGATAAAGCAACGCCGCAGCCCTCTAGCTCCGGGCTGAGTTTGAAACTAACATCAACGCATTCGACGCTCATACTTCAGGTTCCAGAAAACGCGTGAAAGACTACCTCGTTCTAATGCGCTTAAACCGCCCGGTCGGCACTCTACTGTTGCTGTGGCCAACTCTCGCCGCCTTGTGCATGGCCGCCGGAGCACTGCCGCCGCTGTCGTTGCTGTTGATCTTTACCGTCGGCACATTCGCGATGCGCAGTGCCGGGTGCGTCATTAACGACTACGCCGATCGAAATGTCGATGGTCATGTTAAGCGCACTAAACAACGCCCTCTAGCTACGGGCGCGATCCCGCCAAACCACGCCTTGTGGCTGTTCGCCGGACTGGTCGCTATTGCGGGACTGTTGGCCCTGATGCTGAATCGCGAGACGCTATTACTCGCCATTGCAGGGCTGGGTCTTGCTGTTTTATATCCTTTTATGAAACGCTGGACCCACCTGCCTCAGGTTGTACTCGGTGCCGCGTTCAGTTGGGGCATACCCATGGCCTGGTCGGCACAACAAACAACCGTGCCCAGTGAGGCTTGGCTCATGTTCGTTGCCAGCCTTTTGTGGATCGTCGCATACGACACCCAGTACGCGATGGTCGATCGAGACGATGACCTTAAAATCGGCGTGAAGAGTACCGCGATTCTGTTCGGAACTTTGGACCGACTCATGATTGGCGTATTGCAGGCCGGTGCTTGGTTGGGTTTTTTGTTGTTAGGCTTGGACCTCGGCTACCAACACTTATATTTCGTTGGGCTAGTACTCATCGCCTGCCTGTTCGGATATCAACATTGGCTTATTCGTGACCGGCAGCGAGAGGGGTGTTTCGAGGCCTTCCGCAGCAACATCTGGGTGGGCGTGAGCCTGTTAATGGGCACCCTACTGGAGCTCCTTGTGGGGACGTGGCTCAGATGAACGCCCTCAGCAACGCCCTAGAGCAGCTGCAGCGCCTCGGCGAATGGATAGCACGGCCGCTGCGGTGGCTGGTGCTGCTAATGGTCATAACCACCGTTGTCGTGGTGCTGTTGCGCTATGCCTTCGATACAGGCGCCATTTTCTTGCAGGAGTTGGTCATGTACCTGCATGGACTATTCTTCACTCTGGCACTGGCATTCGGTATCGCACAAGACACCCACGTACGTGTCGATATTCTCTACAGTCGCCAGCCTGCGAGGCGCCAACACATCATCAATCTGGTGGGTCACTGCGTATTCTTATTGCCTGTGGCAACACTCGTTTTTATTACCAGTCTGCCCTATGTCAGCGCCAGTTGGCGGGTCCTCGAAGGTTCATCTGAGGTCGGCGGCATCCCAGCTGTATTTCTCTTGAAAAGTCTACTGCCGATCTGCGCGGTACTGCTTATCGTTCAAGCCCTTGCCAGCTGCGCCCGGCTGGTGCGACAACTGTTAGAGCTGGACCTATAAACATGGAACTCATTCCGCTACTGCTGTTCTTGGTGACCTTCGTAGTACTTTTAGCGGGCTATCCTGTGGCCATCACGCTGGCCGGCGTTGCGGTCATCTTTGCAGGTTTAGGGATCTGGACCGGCACCTTTAATCCCAGCGATCTTGGTTTCATACCTGGCCGGCTGTTCGGGGTGGTCACCAACCAGACGCTGATTGCAGTGCCGCTGTTTGTATTTATGGGTGTGCTATTAGAAAAAACTAAAATCGCCGAGAATTTGCTCACCAACCTTTCAGATCTTTTAGGTCACTTTCGCGGCGGTCTGGCGATCACCGTAGTTCTGGTGGGCATGCTAATGGCCGCCAGCACCGGCATCGTCGGGGCCACTGTGGTCACCATGGGCATGATGTCATTGCCAATCATGCTGCAGCGTGGATACCAGCCGAGCCTCGCCACAGGCACCATCGCCGCAACCGGCACTCTAGGGCAAATTATTCCGCCATCTATCGCATTGGTATTACTTGGGGACGTGCTCTCTAACGCCTACCAACAGGCGCAGCTGAATATGGGCATCTTCGCGCCTAAATCGGTGTCGGTTGGCGACCTCTTTGCCGGCTCTCTGATCCCTGGTTTATTGTTGGTGGCCCTTTACCTGATCTATTTGATCCTGCGCGCGGCGTTCTCTCCAGCATCTATGCCCGAGCGCCCTCCTACTAAAGCCATCGCGCTCGGCTCGACATTTCGCGCTCTGGTACCGCCGCTACTGCTTATCGTCGCGGTCCTTGGTTCTATCATCGGCGGCTACGCAACCCCCACAGAGGCCGCGGGCGTTGGCGCGATGGGGGCACTACTGCTCGCACTCAGTTACCGAAAGCTAACCCTTAACACCCTTCGCGACACCTGTGCGGCCACTATGTCGACTACCGCGATGGTGTTCTTCATCCTAATAGGTGCGTCAATATTCTCACTGGTTTTTCGCGGTTTCGGCGGCGACGAAGTGGTGCAGAGCGCGTTCAATGCTTTGCCGGGCGGTCAATGGGGTGCACTGGCGATCGTGATGCTGGTGATCTTTCTGCTGGGGTTTATCCTCGACTTCATCGAAATCACTTTTGTGGTTGTGCCCATCGTCGGCCCAGCCCTGATGGCTATGGGCATCGATCCAATCTGGCTTGGGGTATTGATCGCCGTAAATCTGCAAACCTCATTTCTTACCCCGCCATTTGGCTTTGCCCTGTTCTACCTGCGCGGAGTTGCCCCTGCCAGAGTCGCCACCACAGAAATATACGCGGGTGTTGTGCCGTTCATTGGCCTGCAGCTGCTGTTGCTGACGCTACTGCTGGTTTGGCCCGACCTCGCGACGTGGCTCCCTCAAACCATCTATGGATAGCGGGCTAAGGTTTTTCTAATGACGGCCATCGCGGCGGGCGCTTTTCTAAAAAGGCGTTCACCCCCTCGCGGTAGTCATCTTCGCGCATCATCGAATCCAGCAGCTGTTCAGAGTTATCGACGGACGACGCGACGTCACCGTGTAAATCTTGATAAATCTGCCAGCGCGTCTGGCGTAACGACTCGGGAGAAACAGTTGTGATCAGATCTCTGGCATAGCGCTGGCTTGCGCCGAGCAAATCCTCGACCGCAAACAATTGATTGACGAAGCCTATACGTTCGGCCTCTTCCGAATAGAAAACACGACTCGTTAGCAACAGGTCGTTAGCGCGTCCGAGTCCGACAATGCGCGGCAACATCCACGACAAACCGTACTCGGCGGGGAGATTGAGTTTGCCATGGGCAGTCGTGAACTTAATGCCGGGAACCGCAAAACGAATGTCTGCAAAACAGGCCAAAGCTAAACCCACGCCTGCGGCCGGACCATTTACCGCAGCAATTACCGGCTTTGATAAACCAAAATGATAGGCAAACGTGGCGTCAAAATGCGCGTTAACGCCGTAGCCGGGCGTAGCGATGTCCGTGGGTATGCCCGCATCATAGCTGCCGCGCTCGCTGTGACCGCTCAGGGCTTGGGAATCTCCACCAACACAGAAACCGCGACCGCGGCCGGTGACCACTATGGCGCCGACCTCAGTGTCGGCATTCGCTTGCTGCAGTAAGTGCCGGTATTCGGTATGTAGCCGTCCGGTCCAGGCGTTCATGCGATGGGGCCGATCGAGCCATATCGTGGCAACTCGATGATCCACCTCGTACGCCGTGTTCTTCAGGTCCATAAGAGCCGACTCAGCGGGCGTTCAAATAGGCTTGTTCGCTAATCTCGTGATAGCTTTTAACCGCTTTGGAAAACGCCGTGTATGAGGCGTAGATACGTTTGGACAATTCATCTTGTTGGGCAGATTCCTCCACAACCTCAGCCGCAAGTACTTTGAGTCGTTGCATTACATCCGGCGGCAGAGCACGCAATTCCACGCCATGCTCTTCAACCAAAGTCACCAACGCCGCATTGTTACGCGCCGTAAACTCGCTGAGCATGTCTTCGTTAATCGCACGAGTAGCCACGCTAATCATTTCTTGAAGGTCCGACGGCAGCGACTCCCAGGCCGTCTTGTTAACAAACGCTTCTAGCGTTGGGCCAGGTTCATGCCAGCCGGGGTAGTAGTAATACTTTGCCGCTGTATGCAGAGACAGCGCCAAATCATTATACGGGCCCACCCATTCCGTCGCGTCGATTACGCCGGTCTGCAGCGCGGTGTATACCTCGGATCCTGGCAACGACACTGGCACACCACCGGCCCGAGCCAAAACTTCTCCACCGAGACCGGGAATGCGCATTTTCAAACCCTGCAGGTCCGCTAACGAATTGATCTCCTTATTGAACCAACCCGCCATCTGCACACCTGAATTTCCTGCCGCAAAGGGCACTAAGTTGAAAGGTTCATACAACTCGCGCCACAGCTCCAGGCCGCCGCCGTAGTGCAGCCAACCATTCATTTCTTGGGCGTTCATACCAAACGGCACGGTGGCGAACATTGCCGCCGCCGGTAATTTGCCGCGCCAATAGTAGGCCGCCCCGTGGCCCATCTCTGCCGTGCCTTGGGACACAGCGTCAAAAATTTCAAATGCGCCAACGAGCTCACCGGCACCATAAACCTTTATGTCCAAGCGGCCGTTGCTCATAACGCGCAGGTGCTCGGCCAATCGTTCTGGCGCCACTCCCAGACCGGGCAAATTTTTCGGCCACGTGGTGATGAGCTTCCAACGATAGATTTTACCGTCCGCTTGCTGCTCAGCCCCGGAACCACCGGTGGGCTCGGCGCCACAACCCAGAAGACCAACAACCAGCGTCAAACTGGCCAGTCGTCGAATAAAAGTTGTTTGTTTCATAAGCCCCTCTTATGTATCCAATGTCTGCAAATTTGCATAGCTGACCATGAGCCACTTTGCACCTTCAGAAAAATTCACCTGCACTTTAGCGCGCTCGCCGGCGCCCTCAAACTGCAATACGACGCCTTCGCCATACTTTCCGTGCAGCACCCGCTGACCCATGGTCAAACCATTGACGCCCGGGGTGTCCGATAACAGCCCGCCGGTATCTCCAGAAGCGCGCTGTGCGGCAGGGTTGAACTGCAGCTGGCCGCGCCCGCCTACCCGGATCTCCTGCAGCAGTTCTTGCGGAATTTCGCGTAGGAACCTGCTCGGGCGGTTGTAGCTGTCCTGCCCATGCAAACGTCGAGTTTCCGCATAGGTTAGATACAGTTCGCGCATCGCTCGGGTAATGCCAACATAGGCCAGTCTGCGCTCCTCTTCCATACGACCGGGTTCGTCAGCTGACATCCGATGAGGAAACAAGCCCTCCTCCAGACCGCCTAGAAACACCAACGGAAATTCCAGACCTTTCGCGGAATGCAGTGTCATCATTTGCACGCTCGGCCCCTCGGCGGCTTGGCGATCCCCAGCGTCTAAAGTCATTTGATCGAGAAATTCCTGCAACACGCTCACTTCAGCACGATCGCTGTCTTCAAACGGAAACACCAAATCGCCTGCGAATTGGCCGCATGCCGCAACCAACTCCTGTAAGTTTTCTTTGCGCGCCAGTCCTCGCTCACCGCGCTCTTGGCTATGAAACGCCAGTAGGCCACTGACGTCTATTACATGTTCGGCCAACTCTTCTAAGGTCATGGGGGCTACGGCAGCGGCTAGGTCGTCAAGCAGCTGAATAAAAACACCTACGGTTTTTTGCACGCGCGCCGGGAATAGATCTTCACTGATTCCAATCTTAGCCGCCGTCCACATGGACAACTGCCGCGATCGTGCCAGCTGCCGAATGCTTTCCACGCTTTTATCGCCGATACCGCGCGGCGGCGTGTTGACCACCCGTTCGAATGCAGGGTCAGAATGACGGTCCTCGATCAAACGCATGTACGCCAGCGCATTTTTTATTTCAGTGCGTTCAAAAAAGCGCTGACCACCGTATATCTGATAAGCGATATTCGCCCGTAACAGCGCTTCTTCGATGACCCGAGACTGGGCGTTGGACCGATACAGTACCGCCACTTCATCGGCGTTACCGCCGCTTTCGAGCCACTGTTCGATGCGTTCAACGATAAATCGTGCTTCATCGAGATCGTTGAATCCCGCATAGACCTTTATCGGTTCGCCAGCACCGTCAGCAGACCAAAGGTCTTTGCCCAGCCGGTCGGTGTTTTGTTGAATCAAGCCATTGGCCGCATCCAAAATATTTTTTGTTGAACGATAGTTTTGTTCTAACCGAATGGTCTGCACGTCGGCAAAGTGCTGTGGAAAATTATGGATATTCTCGATCTTCGCGCCGCGCCAACCATAGATCGACTGATCGTCATCACCTACGGCCATAATGCGCGACCGATCTCCGGCCAAAACCCGCAGCCAGGCATATTGAATGGCATTCGTGTCCTGAAACTCGTCGACAAGCAAATGACCGAAACGCTGCTGATAATGCTGCAGCAGGCTAGGGTCGTTCAACCACAGCTCATGGCTACGCAACAACAGTTCGGCAAAGTCCACCAACCCGCCCTGGTCGCAGATTTCTTCATATCTCTGGTAAATGCGTTTATGGGTGATCTGAAACAAGTCATCGCCGCTAGGCACTTGATGCGCACGCAAGCCCTCATCTTTCTGACCGTTGATAAACCAAGCCGCCTGTCGCGCCGGCCATTTCTTTTCATCAATATCCAATGTTTTCATTATGCGCTTGAGCAAACGAATCTGGTCATCGCTGTCCAAGATCTGAAAGTTCTGTGGCAGCTTGGCTTCGGCCCAGTGCATACGCAGTAAGCGATGGGCCAAACTGTGAAAAGTGCCAACCCACATCAACCGGGCGGAAATATTCAGTAGGCTTTCGGTACGCGCGCGCAGCTCTGCTGCCGCTTTGTTGGTAAACGTGACCGCCAAAATGCTGTGCGGCGACACAGCTTCGACTTCGATCAACCAGGCGATGCGATGCACAAGCACCCGCGTTTTCCCACTACCAGCGCCGGCGACCACCAATGAGTTGTTTAACGGCCCGGAGACAGCCGCGCGCTGCGGCTCATTTAGCCCGTCAAGAATGTGGGTTATATCCAAACGCTAGGTCCCATAGGTAACGATGCGATGTAGCGGCAACGTCGCAATGAAGGGACGCAGAGCTACAATTTCCGATACCGCTAGTCTAGCTTCTTCGCGGGCGCATATTCTAGTTAAGGCGCTGATACCGCATCATTCGTTCACAGCATTCTCGCGCATGCGCTGCAGTTCCCGCGCAATACGCGCTTGTTCGATGAGATATAGATCGCTGACTTTTTGTTCCAAGTCCTCGAGCAATGTTTGAACTTCTCTGTTTCCACCGCCGTCAAGATTCTTAAGCGATTCGCCGAGGCTCGCCATACGCGCATCCGTGGCGGCCTGATTCTGCAGCATTGCCTCCAAACTCTGGCCGAGTCGGCGCAATTGTTCAGCGCTCATGGTATCCGCACTGGCGGTGTTGCTGCTGTTGTTTTCGTTAATCTGCGCTTGACCCTGAAGTAAGGCGGTAATTTCGCCACGCATATCCTCGATCAAAGCATTGGAGCTGTCTTGATCACCCGCCTGCGCAGCCAGCATATTTAGCGTTTCGTCGACCTGCGTCAGTCGCGAGGACATTTGCCACGTAAACAGGCCCAGATAAACAGCGGTGCTCACCAACGTAACGCCCAGCAAGATAAACGCGAAGTTGGTATAACGCCGCGACTTCGACAACTGCTCGGTTGAAGCAGATAACTGCTGCGCAATATTCGTCACCATATCGGCAACGCTATTGCCCATGGCGTCAATTACATCTACGCGCGGCTTACCATTGCCATTGGTCGCGGCCGGTCCCGCGTCCGCTGCGGGTTCGGGCGCGGCATCTCTGGTCTCAACAGCGGTTTCGCTGGGTTCTCTGCCTATCGCATCCAACGCTTCTTCTGCAGCTTGCTTAGTTGGCGGTGCCTTCTTGCCTTTAGGCGCTTTTTTGTTCTTTTTATCTTTTTTGAACTTGCTTAATAATTTTTCAAACATGTCGATCTCCTGAATTACAGACCGCTGAGGGACATAACTTCTTCGCCCACCAAATGCGCTGGCACCAAAAATGCGTCCGAACCGTTTTTCACGGTGTCTCTGGCGATCTGGCGATCCACAAACGGGCCGCTCACCACCACAAACCGCTGAGGGTTTGCGCCCTTCATAAATACTTTCGTCGGCATCTGATCGACGAGCCTGTTCTGCAACACCCGCGCCCCTTGCAATTGAGCAAAAGATCCGTGTTGCACGAAAATTCCTGCCGGTTTGATCGGCGCTTCACTAACAGCTGCCGGAGCCTTCGCTGCAGATTCAATGGCCGTAACGGCGGATGCAACCTCGCTGCCGGAATTGGACGCACTGACCGGTTCTGGATCCGCGAACAGCATCATCAACTCAACGTCATCGGCACCAGTCGCAGGCACTGCCTTAACACTCTTCGCTTCGACAGCAGCCAATTGTGTAGAAAAGGCCGCGGTCTGGCTTGATTCCGACACGACTGCCGCTTGTGCTCCAGAGTCGCGAGTTGCTCCAGGTTTAGGCGTGTTGCTTAGTTTGGCCGCTGCAACGCTCTGATCGATAACTGCCGCCTCGCTCGCCGCTGCCGCTTCCGCGTCGGACCATGCCGGCATCAGATCGAACTGCACAGCCACTACTGTGCCTATAAATACGATCCCTGCAGCAACTTGCGCCAAGGCAAGACGTCTTCTGGGCTGTTCTTCAGTCGTGGCCAAAGCCGCCTGAGTCCTGTGGGTTTTATTTTGTTTACGCTGCGCTTTCAATAACTGCCTGACATCGAGATCAGTGTCTACGCTGGGTTCTATTTGCGCGGCCGTCTTGGGGAAATTCAACACTGCGGAACCTGTTTGCAAGTCCGCCCGCATACCCATGTCTCTGATCACGCCCTGTACGGCATTCACACTCGCCGTGCCAGCTGCCGCTGCCATGGCATCATCACATTGCTTTTGGGTGGGTGGTGCAAAATCCCAGCGCTGGGCTTTGCAGTTGTGCATGAGTTTTTTTAACGCCGCGGCGTTTGTTTCACCAGGCGTTACTGAAATAAATAAGCTAATGCCCGCTGCTTTAAACTGACGAATAATTTTCGCGCCAAAGCAGACGCCGTCGGCCTTGAACGAGTTCAAGCTTTCGTAAACCCATACCTCTCGAGCACGATGTTTGGCGAGCGCGCCGGCATCGCCCACATTGGCTAAATCAACATCGGCCAGGCGTTCATTGAGCGCCTGCAAAATACCGTCGCGATCCGCCGGCAGCTTACGAATCCTCGGCGCTAAATTGCGTTCCATAGTGCTCAGTTGTTTGAGTATTCGGGCGACATAATAGGCCGTCAGTCCAGGCTGTTCCGACGCCACGATCACTGTATTACCACTGACCTGCAAGGCCGCCCCAACCTGGCGTTGGGTCTGCTGGTGCTCCACCGTGAAGTTGCCTACTCCTGATTGCTCCGTTTTGTGTCGATTTGGAATCATGGTGATCTCCCTATTACCCGTTCGTCGATCGCGCTGCGGTGCGACCAAATTCGTCAAACTTAAATGCCTTCGGCACCTTCGGCCTTGGCCTTGGCGCTTTTTCTGCGCCCTTAGTCATTGCATTCAATCCGTAGACGTAAGCGATGACCTGAGCCACGGCGTAGAACAGATCTGCTGGTATGTGCGACCCAATCTCAGTGGTGAAGTACAGCGCTCTTGCAAGCGGCGGCGCTTCAAAAATCTCAACA
>MDTA01179141.1_pt1 | contig 22152 bp, 17 predicted proteins | sample 811151 | NCBI WGS metagenome assembly MDTA01 (sample SAMN05326648, study PRJNA326480) | marine metagenome | isolation source: seawater | place: Indian Ocean: South | collected 2010
GCGCCTGTAGCTCAACTGGATAGAGCGCTTGGCTACGGACCAGGAGGTTCTGGGTTCAAATCCTAGCAGGCGCACCATTTTTTTATTGTAATTACTTATGTAAATAACTATAAAATTATATGAATTTTTTGAAAAATATCTCATTACAAAAATCTGTGATTTATTTTTTTATTATCATTTTCATAATTCTTGTTTGTATTACACTCTTTATAAATAGCTAATTACTAATAGAGCAAAACCAAGAGCAACTCTATATACAACAAATAAATCCAAGCTAAATTTCTGAATATATTTTAAAAAATATTTTATGGTCATTAACGAGAATAAAAAAGAAAAAATTATAGAAATTATATTTATTATAGAAAAATTTAAATCCTCAGAAATAATAATATTTTTTAAACCGTATAAAGACACCACACCTAGAGTTGGTATTGATATTAGAAATGAAATTTTAGCAGCATCTAGCCTCTTAAATTTAAGAAATCTAGCTGCCGTTATCGTTATTCCTGATCTACTTACTCCTGGAACTAAAGATAAAACTTGAAAAAAACCAATAATCAAAACTGCTTTAAAATCAAAATCGCTCGATAAAGTTTTGCGAATATCAAACCTATCGCTTAAAAATAATAGCACTCCAAATATTAAAGTTGTCCATCCGATAACTTTTAGATTTCTAAAATTTTCTATCAAATTCGTTTGAATTAAAACGAATCCAACTAAAATTACCGGCAAAGATGAAATAAATATTTTAATAAGTAGCTTTTTGTTTTCAATTAAATTTGCAATATCTTTATAAAAGTAGGTCAAAACAGCCAAAAATGAGCCTATATGTAAACTGACATCTATGGTGAGACTTTTTTGTTTAAAATCTACAAATTCAGAAATTAAAAATAAATGTGAGGATGAACTTACTGGAATAAATTCTGTAACACCTTGAATCAAAGATAAAAAAATAATTTCAATCATTAAAAATATTTAAAACTGAAGGATGTTTTTTTAATGTCATACGGAATGCATATCAGGTATGCATAAAAAGACATTAAAATTGAAGGATTTTTCAATTTATAGGTAATTAATATTGACCTTTAATTTATGTAATTTAAAACATTTTTTTAATACTTTGACTTTCTTATGAAAAAAAAAATGTTGCAATTTGTGGATTTAAATCAGGAAACTCCTGAAAAGAGAAATACTTCTAAAAGAAAAGGAGACTTCAATGAGATTTACAAAGAATACATAACTGAAAAAGCAAGTGAACAATCTAGTAGATGTTCACAATGCGGAGTTCCTTTCTGTCAAATACATTGTCCATTAGGAAATAATATTCCTGATTGGTTAAAGCTTACTGCTGAAGGAAGATTAAAAGAAGCTTATGAAATTTCACAAAGCACAAACAATATGCCTGAAGTTTGTGGTCGAATTTGCCCTCAAGACAGGCTTTGTGAAGGAAACTGTGTTATTGAACAATCTGGGCATGGGACTGTAACAATAGGATCAATTGAAAAATATATTAATGATACAGCTTGGGAAAAGGGTTGGGTAAAACCAATTAAGATTAAAAAAGAACTTAAACAGTCAATCGGAATTATTGGAGCAGGCCCAGCGGGGATGGCATGTGCTGAAGAGTTAAGAAAGTCAGGCTATCAAGTAACAATTTATGATAGATACGATAGACCTGGCGGGCTTCTAATTTATGGAATTCCAAATTTTAAATTGGAAAAATTTGTAGTTGAAAGAAGGACAAAACTTCTTAAGGAAAGTGGTATAAAATTTATACAAAATTTTGAAGTCGGAAAAAATCAAACTCTTTATGAACTTCAAAAAAAACACGATGCGATCTTAATATCTACAGGAGTTTATAAACCAAGAGAAATCGATATACCTGGTCAGAAATTAAAAAATATTTTCCCAGCTATGGAATTTTTAACCGCCTCAAATAGAAAAGGCTTAGGAGATAAAGTTCAATTATTTGACGATGGCACCCTTAATGCTGAAGGAAAAGATGTTGTAGTAATTGGTGGTGGAGATACCGCAATGGATTGTGTGAGAACATCAGTTAGACAAAAAGCTAAATCAGTTAAATGTTTATACAGAAGAGATAGAGAAAATATGCCAGGTTCTGCAAGAGAAGTTGGAAATGCAATTGAAGAAGGAGTTGAATTTGTGTGGCTGACTAGTCCAAAGAGTTTTATAGGTACAAATAAAATAGAGGCTGTCGAGGTAAACAAAATGAAACTTGGAGAACCTGATTCATCTGGAAGGAGAAGACCTGAAATTGATATTGGTTCAGAGTATAAGATTAAAGCAGATCTTGTTATTAAATCTCTGGGATTCGATCCCGAAAACCTCCCAAAATTATTTAATGCTGAAGAGTTAGCAGTTTCTCAATGGGGCACAATAAAGATTGATCTTAAGACAATGCAAACGAATTTAGACGGAGTTTTTGCAGCAGGCGATATTGTTAGAGGAGCCTCATTAGTAGTTTGGGCTATAAGAGATGGAAGAGATGCTGCGATACAAATCGAAAAATATTTACAATCAAAACTTAAAAAAGAAAAATCTAAAGCAGCTTAAATGAGAAATTATAAAAAAAATAAATCATTACTTGAAAAAACTTTTAACTATAAATCAGATATGGAGCATGATGCATGTGGAGTTGGTTTAATTGCTTCAACCAATGGAAAAAAATCTAGAAAAGTTGTTGAATATGGTATTGAAGCTTTAAAAGCAATTTGGCATCGAGGAGCTGTAGACGCAGATGGAAAATCAGGAGACGGAGCAGGCATTCAAATAGAAATTGCACCTGAATTTTTTAAAGAAAAAATTTTATCAACCGGTCATACTCCAGATAATGAAAAAAGAATTTGTGTTGGAATGATTTTTTTACCTCGTACGGATTATTCAGAGCAAGAAAAATGCAGAGAGATTATAGAGTCTGCCTTACTAGAAGGGGATTATTATATTTACGGATGGAGACAAGTTCCAATCAATCCAAGTGTTTTAGGTAAAACTGCAGATCAAAGTAGACCAGAAATTGCTCAAGTTATGTTTAAAAAAAACGAAAATTTGAAAACAAATGATTTAGAAAGAGATTTATTCGAAACGAGGAAAAAAATCGAAAAAATTGCAAGAGATAGCCAGCTAAAGGATTTTTACATTTGTTCCTTTAGCTCAAGGTCAATTGTTTACAAGGGGATGTTTTTGGCTGAAATGTTATCTGAGTTTTATCTCGATTTAAATAATGATAAATTAACCTCTAGATTTGCAATTTTCCATCAAAGATATTCTACGAATACTTTCCCAAGTTGGGACCTAGCTCAACCTTTTAGAACTTTAGCTCATAACGGTGAAATAAATACACTAAGGGGTAACATCAACTGGATGAAAATTCACGAGCAAGATATGTCCAGCTCTTTGTTTAAAAATGTAAAAGATCTAAAGCCCGTTATTAGAAGTAGCTCAGATTCAGGTGCACTAGATAATGTATTTGAATTATTAGTTCACTCGGGAAAGCTTGCCCCTCTGATAAAGCTTATGATGATCCCAGACTCATGGTCTAAAAGAAGTAAAACAGTTCCAAAAAATCACCAAGATTTATTTAATTTTTTAAACAGTACTATAGAACCCTGGGATGGACCAGCAGCAATTTGCGCAACTGACGCAAAATGGGTTTTAGCTTCTTCAGACAGAAATGGATTGAGACCTCTAAGATACACTATTACGTCAGACAATTTATTTTTTGCTGGTTCAGAAACAGGTATGATTAAAATTCCTGAAGAAAATATAATTGAAAAAGGAAAACTAGGGCCAGGACAGATAATTTCTATAGATTTAAAAAAAGGGAAATTGTTTAAGGATAGAGAAATAAAAAATTTATTAGCAAAAGACTATAAAAAATATAGTAAACAAATAATTGATTTAGATAAAAAAATTTCTAATGAGAACGAATTGCCAAATTTTACCGGTGAAGAATTAAGAAAAAGACAATATTTGTCTGGTCTGAGCATTGAAGATCTTGAATTAATACTGCACCCAATGGCAGATGAAGGAAAAGAGGCTTCTGGTTCAATGGGTGATGATACACCAGTAGCAGTTTTATCAAGTCATTTTAGACCGGTTTCTCATTACTTTAGACAAAACTTTAGTCAAGTAACCAATCCGCCAATTGATTCTCTAAGAGAAAACAAAGTTATGAGTTTAAAAACCAGATTTGGCAATTTAGGAAATATCTTAGATTTTGATAACTTAACAGAAGAAAATATTTATGTATTAGATAGTCCAATACTTTCTAATTCTCAATTTAAAAAATTTAAAAAATTTTTTTCAAAAAAAACAAAAGTTATAGACTGCACTTTTGATATAACATCCTCTCTTAAAGAAAGAATTGAAGAAATCAGAGAAGAGGCTGAAACTTCTGTGAGAGAGGGAAGTACATGTATAATTTTATCTGATAAGAACATATCTAATCAGAAAGCAAGTATACCGAGTATATTAACAGTCGGAGCTGTTCATTCTCATTTAGTAAAGCACGGTTTAAGGGGATACTGCTCATTAAATATAGAGTGCTCTGATGCTTTGGACACTCATTCTTTCGCTATATTAATTGGCGTTGGTGCTACAACCGTAAACCCTTATCTTGCTATAGATAGTATCTTTCAAAGATTTGAAAAAAAATTATTTGGTAAATCTGATTATGAAAGTTGCGTGGTAAAGTTTAAAAAATCAATTGATGCAGGATTGTTGAAGATAATGTCTAAGATGGGAATCTCTGTAATAAGCTCTTATAGGGGTGGGTGCAACTTTGAAGCTGTAGGTCTTAGTAGAGCAATTGTCTCTGACTATTTTCCGGGAATGTCATCAAGGATCTCAGGAATAGGAATAATTGGAATAGAGAAAAAAATTAAAGAACTGCATGCTAAATTCAATTCAAAAAATGTTTTTACTTTACCTATAGGCGGTCTTTATCGTTATAGAAAAAGTGGCGAAGATCATCAGTATCAAGGAATATTGATTCATCTGCTACAAAGTGCGGTAGGGAGCGGTTCATATGATCAATATAAAAAGTATTCAGCAGGTATACATAATCTTCCGCCTATAAATATTAGAGACCTATTAGAATTCAAAAAATCCAAAAAAGAAATTAGTATTGATGAGGTTGAGTCTTTAGAAGATATATTAAAGAGATTCGGTAGCGGAAGTATGTCCCATGGAGCTTTATCCGCTGAAGCTCATGAAACTTTAGCTGTGGGAATGAATAGAATTAAAGGAGCTTCTTGTAGTGGAGAAGGAGGAGAAGACGCTAAAAGATTTAAAGTTCTATCCAATGGTGACAGTGCGAACTCTAGGGTAAAACAAATTGCTTCAGCGAGATTTGGTGTTACTGTAGACTATTTAAATAATGCCAATGAAATAGAGATAAAAATTGCTCAAGGTGCAAAACCCGGAGAAGGTGGGCAGCTACCAGGTTTTAAAGTTACAGATGAAATAGCTAGACTAAGACATTCTACTCCAGGCGTCACTTTAATTTCCCCTCCTCCACATCATGACATATATTCAATTGAGGATTTAGCTCAATTAATTTATGATTTAAAACAAATTAATCCAAAAGCGCGAGTTGGAGTAAAACTTGTTGCTTCGACAGGTATAGGTACTATTGCTGCAGGAGTTGCAAAAGCAAAGGCTGACATAATTTTAATCTCAGGACACTCAGGTGGAACCGGAGCAAGTCCTCAAACAAGCATTAAGTATGCTGGAATACCTTGGGAGATGGGTTTAACTGAGGCTAACCAGATTTTAACCTTAAATAATTTAAGACACAATGTTACTCTTAGAACTGACGGAGGACTGAAAACTGGAAGGGACGTAGTAATTGCCGCAATGATGGGAGCAGAAGAGTATGGCATGGGAACTTCGTCTTTAGTTGCCATGGGTTGTATAATGGTCAGACAATGTCACTCTAATACATGTCCTGTAGGAGTTTGTAGTCAGGATGAATCCTTAAGAGAAAAATTTACTGGCACACCAGAAAAAGTAGTAAACCTATTTAAATTTGTTGCAACTGAAGTAAGAGAGATTTTAGCTTCACTAGGATTTAAATCTATAAATGAGATAATAGGTAGAACAGATTTGCTTTCTCAAGTTAATAAAGGAGCTTCTAACCTCGATGATTTAGATTTAAATCCTCTACTAGTTCAGGCAGATCCTGGTGAAAATTTAAGATACTGCAAAGACAACCACATAAATAAAGTTCCTGAAACACTAGATGAAAAAATATGGTCTGATATCAAAGACAAAATTATTCCATCAGATAAAAATAATTTTGAATATGAAATTGAAAATACTTCAAGATCAGTCGGTACCAGGTTATCACATCATATTTACAAAAAGTATGGTAACGAAAAATTAAATGATGATACCGTCAATATTAAATTAAAAGGATCTGCAGGACAGTCCTTAGGTGCATTTTTAACAAAAGGTATAAGTCTGACAGTTGAGGGTGATTGCAATGATTATGTTGGTAAAGGTTTATCGGGAGGTAAAATAATTGTAAAAACTTCCAAAAAAAGCAAATTGGTTACTGATCAAAATACTATAATTGGGAATACAGTTTTATATGGTGCAACATCAGGAATACTTTATGCCTCAGGACAAGCAGGTGAAAGATTTGCTGTTAGAAACTCTGGAAGCTTTGCTATAGTTGAGGGGTGTGGTGCTCATGGATGTGAATATATGACAGGTGGAACCGCAATTATTTTAGGATCTGTAGGAGATAACTTTGGGGCTGGAATGACAGGTGGTATGGCCTTTATTTATGATGAAAAAAATGAGTTTGAAGATTTTGCCAACCCTGCTTCAATAATCTGGCAACCAGTCGAAACTAATTATTGGAAAAAATTCTTGAAGGAAAGCATAGAAGGATTTGTATCTAAAACCTCTTCACAAAAAGCAAAAAAAATTTTAGATAATTTTGATACAGAACTTAAAAATTTTAAACAAGTGTGCCCAGTGGAAATGCTTGATAAATTAGAAAATCCAATTAGTTTGAAGCCCCATATCAAGAAAGCAGGTTAATGAGTAATCTGAAAATCTTTTGCTTTGGTTTTGGCCAGGTCGCAGAAAGTTTTACAAATAAGCTGATAGATGAAAAAAAAAAATTTGACTTAAGTGTTACTTCTCGACAGGAAACTCATCATATAGAGTTTAATAATATCAAAATAAAGTCATATCAATTTACTAATGATAAATTTGATAGTTCTATTGCTTCAAAATTAGATGAAGCAGATTATATTTTAATTTCTATCCCACCTATTGAAGGTAAAGATATTGTAGCGAAGTATTTTGATACAAATCAAAAAAAATTGACAAATTGTAAATGGATTACTTATTTATCAGCAACTAGTGTTTACGGAGATCATAAAGGAGAATGGGTAAATGAAAATAGTCCTACTAGACCTACATCAGCTTATGGAACACATAGATTAGAGGCAGAAAACACTTGGAAAAATTTATCAAATAAAAACAATTATCCATTACAAATATTTAGATTAGCTGGAATATACTCAAATGAATTTAATATTTTGAATAGACTTAAAACCGGCAATGTTCAAATAGTAGACATAAAAAATCATTTTTTTTCGAGAATTCATGTTGAGGATATAGCTAACATTTTATTTAAGTCTCTTGATAATTTTAAAAAAAATGAAATTTATAATATTTGTGATGATCAGCCAGCTTCACAGAATGAGGTGGCAGCATATGGAGCAAAATTATTAAAACTAGAGAAACCAAATCCAGTGAAACTCGAAGAGGTAGATAGTAAAATGTTACAGAATTTTTACAAAGACTCAAAAAAAGTTGATAACAAAAAAATGAAAGCCTTTTTCAAGTATAATTTAAAATTTCCAACATATGTGCAAGGATTAGATTACATCTTTAACAATAATATCTAATTCTTTAATTATTCTTTTTATTGGACCTTTATTCGATAAGCTGTGGTCTCCGCTTTTAATCATTATCAATTTTTTTTTTGCAAAAGGAAATAGAGACAGCACTCTTTTTGAAAAAATAACAGGCACAACTTCATCATTTTCTCCATGAATCATTGTTACACTTATTTTAGATTTGATTTTTTTTGATAGGACCTTGTTTTTTCTTCCATCTTTAATTAACTGATGAGTGATGGGATATTGATTTTGTCTTCTCTTAAATTTTGAGTCACCATGGGTAATTATAGAAATACCTTTACTAATTATTTCTTTTTTTATTTTTTTTGAAAATTTTTTCCACATTAATCTATCAAGAAATTCAGGCGCAGATCCGATACCTACAAAACCTAAAATTTGTTTTTTAAAAAACTCGAATTGATTTAATGAAATCCAAGCACCCATACTCGAGCCAATTAAAATAAATTTATTTTTTTTAACAATTTTTCTAATTGAACTTTTAGCATCTTTAGACCACTTGGTTATATTTCCTTTGATAAAATCTCCTGATGATTTTCCGTGACCTGAATACTCAATAGCTAAGAAACCTAACTTTTTTTTAATAGCATACTTCCTAAAAGCTTGGGGTTTCTTCCCGTCAATATCTGACATAAAACCAGGCAAGAAAATTATATATAGCTTCTTTCTAAAATAATTGTCTATATATCTAAGTTTTTTGGAATTCGTCAATTTAAGATATTTAAATTTTTTCATATAACGTTTACTTAATTTGTTATTATATATTAAAGAAATGACTTCTAAAATAAATGTTTTGCAAGTAATTCCAAAACTAGGTTACGGTGGAGCTGAAACAGGTTGCTACGATATAGCTCATTATTTGGCAGAAAAAGAATGTGGGTCTTTTATTGCTACATCTGGTGGAGAATTACTTAAATATATAAAAAAAAATAAAGTGGGAGTATTTAGAATTCCAGTTAATTCAAAAAATCCAATAATAATATTTCTAAATATAATTTTAATTTCATTTTTTATTTTATTTAAAAAAATAAATATAGTTCACGCTAGAAGTAGGGCGCCAGCATGGTCGTGTTATTTTGCATGTATTTTAACTAATACAAAATTTGTTACCACTTTTCACGGTACCTATAATTTTAAAAGCAAATTAAAAAAATTTTATAACAGTATTATGTTAAGATCAAAATTAACTATTGCGGGATCAAACTTTATATTTGGTCATATTAACGAAAATTATAATGAGTATCTTAACAAAAAAAATAAGTTAAGAGTTATTTTTAGAGGAATAAATGTGGATTATTACAATCAAAAAAATATCTCAATATTAAAACAAGAAAAATTGAAAAGGGAGTGGGGCCTTGAGCCAAATAAATTTACAATATTAATGCCAGGAAGATTGACCTATTGGAAAGGTCAAGAAAGATTTATTGATGCATTAAATATTTTAATTGAAGATTATAATATAAATAATTTTCAAGCAATTCTACTCGGATCCGATCAAGGAAGAAAAGTTTATTCAAAGAAACTTTTAAGTTTAGTAGAAAGATATAGTTTAACAAAAAAAATCAAATTTATAAATCATTGTAAAGAAATGCCCCTAGCATATTCTCTTGCAGATGTAGTAGTTTCTGCTTCTATTGAACCAGAGGCTTTTGGAAGGGTAGCGGTGGAGTCTCAGGCAATGAGTAAACCAATAATAGCAAGTAATTTAGGTGGATCAAAGGAAACAGTTTTAAATAAAAAATCTGGTTTTTTATATAAACACAATGATCCAAGAGAACTTGCGAAAAATTTAAATACTGTTATTCAATTGAATCAAGAAGAGTTGAAATTAATGGGAAACGAGGGTAGAAAAAACGTTACGAAAAAATTTGATGTTGAAATAATGTGTGATTCGAATTTAAGAGAGTATATTAAATTATTAAAAAATTAATGCCCAATATTCAATTACTAGACGGTAAAAAAATTTCATTTACAAAATCAATAAGTGGTTTTGAGTTAACAAAAAAAATTAGCAAGTCTCTGGAAAAGACTGCTTTAATTATGGAAGTTAATGGAGAATTAAAAGATTTAAGTTACGAGATTACAAAAGATGCGAAAGTAAAAATTATCACTCAAAAAGATAAAGAGGGGTTAGAAGTTTTAAGACATGACGCTGCACATATAATGGCCATGGCTGTTCAGGAACTTTACCCAGGAACACAAGTTACAATAGGCCCAGTCATTGAAAATGGATTTTATTATGATTTTGCTAGAAAAGAACCTTTTACTAGCGATGATTTAAAAACAATTGAAAAGAAAATGTCGGAGATTATTGATAGAGATGTAAAAACAAAAAGAGAAGTTTGGAAAAGAGATAAAGCAATTAAACACTTTAAAAAAATTGGTGAAAAATATAAAGCTGAAATTATTCAAAGTATTCCTGATAATGAGGAACTTTCTATTTATCATCATGGAGACACATGGCATGATTTGTGCAGAGGCCCACATTTAGCATCATCAGGTAAAATTGGAAAAGCTTTCAAACTTACAAAGGTATCAGGCGCATATTGGAGGGGAGATTCTAACAATGAAATGTTGCAAAGAATATATGGAACATGCTGGAGTTCAAAAAAAGATCTTGAAGAATATCTTCATCGATTGGAGGAAGCAGAGAGGAGAGATCATAGAAAATTAGGTAAAGAAATGGATTTATTTCATTTCAGAGAAGAAAGCCCAGGATCGGTTTTTTGGCACGAGAAAGGTTGGCAACTTTTTCAAAGACTTATTGAGTATATGAGGATGAAGCAAAGACTAGCAGGATATAAAGAAATTAATACTCCTGAACTTTTAGATAAAACTTTGTGGGAAAAATCTGGTCATTGGGAAAAATTTGGAGAGCATATGTTTACATCAGAAACCCCAGATGAAAAAACATTTGCAATCAAACCAATGAACTGCCCAGGGTGTGTTCAGATTTTTAATCAAGGCTTGAAGAGTTATAGGGACTTACCTTTGAAACTATCTGAGTTTGGAAAAGTTCATAGATATGAACCCTCTGGTGCATTACATGGGCTTTTGAGGGTTAGGGCATTCACACAAGATGATGCACACATTTTTTGCACAGAAGATCAAATAACAGAGGAATCACTTTCAGTTACAAATTTAATTTTAGAAATTTATAAAGATTTGGGTTTTAAAGACGTAATATTAAAATATTCAGATAGACCTGAGAAGAGAGTAGGTGACGATAATATTTGGGATAAATCTGAGGAAGCTCTTTTAACAGCTATAAAAAAAACAAAGCTTGAATATGAAATTAATAAAGGAGAGGGGGCTTTTTATGGTCCCAAGATTGAATTTGTTTTGAGAGATGCAATCGGAAGAGATTGGCAATGCGGAACTCTACAAGTAGATTTAAACTTACCTGGTAGACTTGGGGCAACATACATAGATACAGACGGAACTAAAAAAGTTCCTGTAATGTTGCATAGAGCTTTATTTGGTTCTTTAGAGCGGTTTATCGGGATTTTAATTGAAAACTATGCAGGTAAATTACCTTTTTGGTTATCTCCTGCACAAGCAGTAGTATGTCCAATAGCAGAAGAGAACAATAATTACGTTAAAAAGTTATTTAAAGATTTGTTTAAAGAAGGTATAAAATGTGAAGTGGATTTAAGAAATGAAAAAATTAATTACAAAGTAAGAGAACATTCTCTTGCAAAAATACCTTTCATAATTGTCTGTGGAAAAAAAGAAGTTGCGGAAAATACAGTCAGTATTAGAAAACTTGGCTCAGACAAACACCAAGTTATGAAAAGAGAAGACCTAATCAAAACTATGTTAGACTTAAATAAGTTGCCTTTAAATTAAGTGTCAAATTCAAAACACAATTATTTTCAAAGAAGAACTAAACCTCAAGGTCCAAGGGCCAATGAAAGAATAAGGTCTCTAGATGTGCAAGTGATAGGAAGTGACGGTAATAATCTTGGTGTTATGCCTTTAAAAAAAGCAATTGAACAAGCCAAAAACGAAGAACTAGATCTAATTGAAATATCACCGAATGCAAACCCACCCGTATGTAAGATCATGGATATGGGAAAATATAAATATGATTTACAAAAAAAAGCTAATCAAGCAAAAAAAAAACAAAAAACTGTTTCTTTGAAAGAGATCAAATTAAGGCCAGGTACCGAAACACATGATTATAATTTTAAAATTAAAAATGCAAAAAAATTTATAAACAAAGGTGACAAAGTAAAATTTACTGTCAAATTTAAAGGTCGAGAAATGCAGCACACAGAACTTGGCAAAGAGTTAATGAATAAAATTATTGAGGAGACAAAAGATATAGCAAAAGTTGAAAGCCAACCAAAATTTGAGGGCAAGCAGATGGTTATGATCATTCAACCCATCTAAATCAATCATAAAAGCTTCTTGCTAAGAAAAGCTATAGCATATATAAGACCGAAATATTTATGCCTAAATTGAAAACTAAAAGCTCTGCAAAGAAAAGATTTAGATTTACTTCTTCGGGAAAAATAAAAATGCCCCAAGCAGGAAAACGGCACGGTATGATAAAAAGAACGAATTCTCAAATCAGAAAACAAAGAGGCACTACGATAATGTCAAAACAAGATACAAAAATTGTAAAGTCGTACATGCCGTACAATTCAATAAGAGGATAATATGGCTAGAACTAAACGTGGTGTAGTAAGTAGGGCTAAACACAAAAAAGTTTTAAAATCTGTAAAAGGTCAATACGGTAGAAGAAAAAATACAATACGAATAGCTCGCCAAGCTATGGAAAAGGCGATGCAATATGCGTATAGAGATAGAAAAACTAAAAAAAGAGAATTTAGATCATTGTGGATACAAAGAATCAATGCAGGTGTAAGATCTGAGGGTCTAACTTATGCGAAATTTATTAGTGGTTTAGCTAAATCTAAAATTAAATTAGATAGAAAAGTTTTAGCTGAATTAGCCTACAATAATCCAGAAGCCTTTAAATCAGTAGTAAAAAAGGTTCAATCATCCCTTGGTTAAAAGGGTCTTTGATTTAATCCAAACTTTAATATAAAAAATCAAATACCTAATGAGTGATTTAGATAAAATAAATTCTATTTTTAACGCAAAAATTGACTCCGTTAAGACCAAAGAAGATTTGCAAAATATCAAAACAGAGTTTTTTGGAAAGAATGGCCAAATTACTAAACAATTTAAAACCTTAGGTTCTTTAGATCATGAAAAGAGAAAAGAATTTGCTTCAACTTTAAACGAAATAAAAGATGATCTAAATAATCAAATCGAACAAAAAAGCTTTGAAATAGATAATGCAGAGATAAGTGAGAAGTTGAAAAATGAAAAAGTGGATATAACTTTACCAATAAGACCTTATAAAAAAGGTAAAATACATCCTGTATCACAAGTTATTGATGAGATTTCTTCAATTTTTTCTGAAATTGGATTTTCAGTTGCAGAAGGACCTGATGTAGAATCAGAGTATAACAATTTTACTGCTTTGAACACCCCAGAAGATCATCCAGCAAGAGATATGCATGATACTTTTTATTTAGAGGAAAATAGAAAATTATTATTAAGGACGCACACTTCTCCAGTTCAAATTAGAACAATGCTAAGCGGCAATCCACCATTTAAAATAATTGTGCCAGGCAGAACTTACAGATGTGATAGCGATCAAACTCATGCTCCAATGTTTCATCAATTAGAAGGTCTCCATATAGATAAAAATATTACAATGGGTCACTTAAAGGGTTGTTTAGAATATTTCATTAAAGAATTTTTTGAAGTTAAAAATATTAAAATGCGATTCAGGCCAAGCCACTTCCCATTCACAGAGCCTTCTGCTGAGGTAGATATTGGTTATAGGATTGAAAATCATAAGATTGTAATTGGAGAAGGTGATAAATGGCTAGAAATTTTAGGTTGTGGAATGGTGCATCCCAATGTGCTTAAAAATGTAAAAGTTAATGTTAAAAAGTATCAAGGTTTTGCATTTGGCATGGGAATAGATCGGTTAGCGATGTTAAAATATGGAATTAATGACTTAAGAGCTTTTTTTGAAACAGATTATCGGTGGTTAAGTCATTTCGGTTTTGATCCACTTGATGTTCCCACAAATTATAGAGGACTAAGTAAATGATTATCACAATTCCATGGTTAAAAGAGCATTTAAAAACAAAATCGAATGAACATGAGATAATCGACAAACTAACCAACATCGGTTTAGAGGTTGAATGAGTTAAAGAGAACTTAGGAAAATTAAGTGATTTTAAAATCGCAAAAATTGTTAAAGCAGAAAAACATCCAAATGCTGATAAACTTAAAGTCTGTGATGTTGATATTGGAGGAAAAGAAATTTTAAAAGTAGTATGTGGAGCATCTAATGCTAGAGATGGCCTGATTACTATATACGCTCCTCCAGGTGCAATTATCCCAAAGACAAAATTACTCCTTAAGATAGTTAAAATTAGAGGTATCGAGTCTAAAGGAATGCTTTGTTCCGAAAGTGAATTAAATTTATCAGATGAAAGCGAGGGAATAATTGAACTTCAAAATAAAGAAAATGAATTAGGAAAAAGTTATTTTAAAAATAAAGCTGCAAAAGCAATTGATATTGCAATTACCCCGAATAGAGCAGATTGTTTGGGCGTAAGAGGTATTGCCAGAGATTTGTCATCCACAGGTCTTGGAAAATTGATACCAATTAAAAAAAATAAATTTAAACAAATTGGTCAAAATTTAATAAAAACGTCAATTTCTAAAGATAAGAACCAAGGGTGCTTAACATTTGGTAGCTGTTACATAAAAAATATAGTTAATAAAGAAAGTCCAGATTGGTTAAAGAATAAACTTTTAGCGATTGGTTTAAAACCTATTTCGGCAGTTGTGGACATAACGAACTATGTTATGTTTGATCTTAATCGTCCTCTGCACGCGTATGACGCTGATAAAATTGACAGAGAAATTATTATAAGAGACTCAAAAGAAGGAGAGGAATTTGAAGCCCTAGATAAAAAAAAATATAAACTTAAAAAAGGAATGTGTGTAATTTCTGATAAATCAAGTGTCTTGGGTCTTGGTGGAATAATTGGCGGTTCAAAAACATCTACTGAAGTTGGAACCAGAAATATTTTACTTGAGTCAGCTTATTTTGTTCCCTCCTCAATAAGAAAAACAGCTAGAGAATTGGCTATTAATACAGATGCAAAATACAGGTTTGAAAGAGGTATTGATCCTAATTCTATAATCGATGGACTTCAAATTGCCACTCAATTAATATTAAAAATTTGTGGTGGCCAAGCAAGCAAATTTCAAATTACAGGAAAAAATTCACAAAAAAATAAAATTATTAAATTTGAAATTGATAGTTTTGAAAATTTAATTGGAATTCCAATATCTATTAATGATGCTAAAAAAATTCTAGAATCTCTAGGTTTTATTTGTAAAAAAACAAAAAAAGAACTCAAAGTTGAAATCCCTTCGTGGAGACCAGATATTACTCAGAATGTCGATTTAATAGAAGAGCTTATAAGAATAAAAGGCTTTAAAAATATAAAATTAATAGCTCCGGAAAAAAAAAGAGATAATTAAACTCTCAACTTTAAACAAAAATTGTTTCACTTGTCTCAAAGATCTCTTGCATCTAAAGGATATTTAGAAACTATTACTTGGTCATTTACAGACTCAAAAATTGATAATCAATTTTCAAAGGGAGAAAAAGCAATTGGCATTTTAAATCCAATTTCCTCTGATCTAAATGTTCTAAGAAGGTCAATCTTTTCAAATCTTGCAATTCATTTAAAAAAAAATCAAGACAGAGGTTATGAGGATTTATCATTATTTGAAATAGGCCCAACATTTTTTGGAAAGAATCCAGGAGAACAACAAATAGTTGTAGGTGGCTTAAAGTCAGGAAAAGTAGGAAGAAAAAGCTGGATAGAAAAAGAGAGAAACATAGATGTTTTTGATATTAAAAGTGATGTGATTCAAACTTTAATTGAACTAGGGGTGCCAGAGCAAAATCTTTTTGTAAGTGATAATACTAAACAATGCTATCACCCAGGTCGATCGGGTTGTATTACTTTAAAATCTGAAAAAGGACCACATCTTGCTTACTTTGGAGAAATACACCCTGGAATTACTAAAAAATTAGATTTAAAGGAGCCAAATATTTATGGATTAGAAATATTTTTAAAAAATATTCCTGAACCAACTAAAAAAATAAGACAAACTAAAAAAAATTTTCAGACTTCTGACTTTCAAAAATCTCAAAGAGATTTTGCTTTTGTGATAGATAAAATTTTTAAAATAGGTTTATTAGAAAAAATTATAAAAGAAATAGATAATTCAATTATTCAAGAAGTAGTCACATTTGATGTATATGAAGGAGAAAATATCCCGAAAGATAAAAAATCTGTTGCTATAAATGTAACTTTACAGTCAACTAAAAAAACTTTAAGTGAGCAAGATTTAGATCAAATCAGTAAAAAAATTATCCAAGTAGTAAAAGAAAAAACAGGCGCTACAATCAGGTCCTAATGTCAGATATTAAAAGAATACGTAATTTCTCAATAATTGCGCATATAGATCATGGTAAGTCTACTATTGCAGATAGAATAATCCACAAATGTGGAGGCTTGTCTGATCGTGAAATGAAGCAACAGGTTTTAGACTCTATGGATATAGAGAGAGAGCGAGGTATTACAATTAAAGCGCAAACTGTAAAACTAAGTTATAAATCAAAAGATGGCGAAACTTATAGATTGAATATTATAGATACACCAGGTCATGTAGATTTTGGATATGAAGTTAGTAGGTCTTTGTCAGCATGTGAAGGCTCTCTTTTAATTGTGGATAGTACTCAAGGAGTAGAAGCACAAACACTCGCAAATGTCTATCAAGCCTTAGAAATAAACCATGAAGTTATACCTATTTTAAATAAAATTGATTTACCGGCATCGGATTTAGAAAAAACAAAAAAAGAGATTGAAGATGTAGTCGGTATTGAAACAATTAATGCAATTCCATGTTCAGGAAAAACTGGGGAAGGTATAGATGAAATATTAGAAGCAATAATTAATAAGCTCCCAGCCCCAAAAGGTTCACCAAATGAAAAGCTAAAATGTTTATTGGTAGACAGCTGGTATGACAGTTATTTAGGTGTTGTTATTCTTGTTAGAGTAATTAACGGAAAACTTAAAAAAAATATGAAGGTAAAACTTATGTCTAATAATCAAGAATATGTAATTGAAAAAGTTGGAGTTTTTACCCCAAAACCAAGTGACATTGAGGAATTAAACTCAGGGGAAATTGGGTTTATAATTACTGGTATTAAATCATTATCTGAAACAAAAGTGGGAGACACAATATGTGACGCTAATAACCCGATCGATAATCCATTACCAGGTTTTAAACCTAGTAAACCAGTAGTATTTTGTGGTTTATTTCCAGTTGATAGCTCTGAATACCAAAAGTTAAAAGATGGTTTAGCTAAATTAAAATTAAATGATGCCAGCTTCTCTTATGAACCTGAGTCTTCTAGTGCACTTGGTCTAGGGTTTAGATGCGGTTTTCTAGGGTTATTGCATCTTGAGATAATAACTGAAAGGCTAGAAAGAGAATTTGATGTTAATTTAATCACAACGACTCCTGGAGTAATCTATAAGGTTCATAACACTAAAGGAAAAATTCTAGATTTACAAAATCCAACTAATATGCCAGATCCATCACAAATTGAAAAAATTGAGGAGCCATGGATTAAATCTACAATTATTACGCCGGATGAGTATCTTGGATCGATAATAAAAATTTGCCAAGATAAAAGAGGTATACAGACTAATTTATCATATACAGGAAACAGAGCCGTACTTTCATATGATTTACCTTTAAATGAAGTCGTATTTGATTTTAATGATAGATTGAAATCAGTCTCAAGCGGATATGCAAGTTTTGATTATGAAATCTCTGAATACAGAGAGGGAGATCTAGTAAAATTAAGTATTTTAGTGAACTCAGAGCCTGTCGACGCTTTAGCTATGATTATTCATAAAGATTTTGCTCAAAAAACAGGAAAACAAGTTTGTGAAAAATTAAAAGATTTAATTCCAAGACATAACTTTATGATACCCGTTCAAGCAGCAATTGGAGGAAAAATTGTTGCAAGAGAGTCAATTAAAGGTTTTAAAAAGGATGTTTTAACAAAAATACATGGCGGGGGTGCAACTTACAGGAAAAGAAAACTTTTAGAAAAACAAAAAAAAGGAAAAGCGAGATCTAAACAGTTTGGAAAAGTAGAAATCCCTCAAGAGGCATTTATAGGCGTTTTAAAAATAAATAAGGAGTCTTAATGAACAGACTTTTGGTAATTTCAAATGAGAGAATATCTAAAGAGAAAGAGACTTTCTTCTGTGATAATATTGATATGAAAACTTCACCTGAAGGCTTGTCTTATAAGTTTGATGTTAGCATTATTGCAAGATCTTCAGAAAAATCAAGGTCACATGAAATAAAATTAAAAAAAGTTTATCTTACTACTTCTTTATTTTCTTATCTAAAAAAAATAAAGAATTTGACAAAATTAAATGATAAATTTCTTATAGTATCTATTTCACCTTACACTTTTATATCAACTATTTTTTTAATGTTTTTAAGAAAAAAACCTTTCGTATATTTGAGAAGTGATGGTTATGGGGAATACAAAGCTATAGCAGGAAATTTTGGAAAATTTTGTTATCACATGATGTTTAAAATAGTATCTAAAATTTCTCATCTTATAAGTTGTAGAGATTACATACTTAAAGGTCAAAAAGGTGACATTGTTTCACCAACCCAAATAGATAGTGACTGGTTAAATAATCCAAAAATGCCAAATTACGAAAAAATTAAACTACTATATGTCGGTAGATTTAGAATTGAAAAAGGAGTTTTTTCTTTGTTAGAAATAATTAGTAAAAACGAAAATTATACACTTTCGATTGTAGGAATTGAAAAAGAAGAAAAAAGAGAAAATTTAAAAAATGTTTTTTTTCGAGAAATTGAAAATAATAGAAGTGAAATGATAAATATTTACGATGAGAGTACAATTTTTGTTCTACCGTCATACACCGAAGGACATCCTATGGTTTTATTTGAAGCTCTTGCAAGATGTAGACCGATTATTATCTTTGATGAAATCAAACATGTAATTGGAAAAAAAAATGGAATATTCGTTTGTAAAAGAAATTTTGAAAGTTTTAGACAAACTGTAGAATATATTAAAAAAAATAAAGACTCAATTTTTGAAAAAATGAAAAATAATAAAATACCTACAAAAAAAGATTTCATTGAGAAGCTAAGCAACATATTAATTCAATATTAAATGAAATCGTTATCAATTATAATTCCAATTTTTAATGAATGCAAAAATTTACGAAAACTCGCAAAATTATTAAAATTTAATTTAAAAATTAAAAATTATGAAGTAATTTTTGTTGACGATGATTCTTTTGATGGATCATTAGATGTTTTAAAGGATATTAAAAAAAAAAATAAGAAATTTCATTTTATTCTAAGGAAAGATAAACCAAGGGATCTTACAAAATCTTGTTTTCTTGGTATCAAAAAAAGTAAATTTCAAAACATTCTGATTATGGATGGTGATTTGCAACACGATCCAAAAGATATAAATAAGTTAATAAATTCTTTTAAAAAAAATAGTCCAGATCTTGTTGTTGGGTCAAGAAATTTATTTAATTCAGAAAATCGTGGTTTAGGATTTTTAAGGTTAAATGCATCCAAGCTTCTTATATTGATAGTAAAGCTCTTATTAGGTGAAAAAACTACTGATCCAATGAGTGGATTTTTTTTGTTCAAAAAAGACCTTTTAAAAAAAACTAAAAATTTAAATAAAGTTGGTTATAAAATACTTCTGGATATAATTTATTCATCAGATAGCAGTATCAAAATTGTAGATGTGGATATAAATTTTAAAACAAGAAAGACAGGTCATAGTAAAATGAACTTAATGGTTTTAATCAAACTATTATATGTAATAATTCTTAAATTTTTAAAAATATAATGAGAATAAATATTTCAACTTTAATATTTTTATTTTTATCGATCTTAAGTCTTTTTGTAGGATTTTTTTTTGGCGAAGACTCTTCAGGTAGTGGCGGATTTATAAGTGATTATAACAAAACATGGGGGTATATAAAGGCTCTACAAAATAATTTGTTCACTTTACCAACAGAAGGCAATTGGACAGTCCATACTCCATTGCACTATGTTTTAGTTTCTCAGCTAGGCATTTTATTTAAAACGGATTTATTCTTAAGGTTAATTTTTCTTATAATTTGTTTATCAATTCCTTTAATTTTTTTTTACTGTTTAAAAGTTAAATTCTCAAAACTGAATATTAATATTTTAATATTTTTATCTTTAATAATATTCTTAATGCCAGCTTTTAGGTCATCAGTTATTTGGTTAAACGCTCACGCTACAGCATTGATATTTTTCTTATCATTTTTATATTTTTTTTTAGTTTGGGAAAAAAATGGTTTTAAAAATTTAATTACTCTAAATATATTTTTACAAACAATTTTTTTAGCACTAGCTGTTTATACACGGCAATATTATGCTTATTTTTATTTATACTTGATGTGGATATATTTTAGAAAATTTAGTTTTATCAATTTTATAAAAATTTCCTTTTTTGTCTTATCTCTTTCAATACCAGGATTTATTTTAATTTTTAACGAACCTGCGATACTAAAATCAACTTTTGATCCTAATTTAGCAAATACAATATTAATTAGTTCTTCAATTATATTTTTTTACATTATCCCTTTTTATCTAATTTACTTTTGGAGTTTAAAAAAAAATTTTTTTAAATTAAGAGAAATGATATTAGCTGAAAAAATTTTGCTGCTATCTATATTTCTTTTGATCATATTTTTAAATTTATTTTTTGACTATAATTACAAGATTTATGGAGGAGGTTTTTTTATTAAAATATCTTATTTATTTTTTAATAATAATTATTTTTTCTTAATTACATCATTCTTTGGTCTGGTAGCTTTAATTGATTTTTTTAAGAGAGATAGTAAAAACATACCTTTTATAATTATTTTTTTAATTGGGTTTAGCGCTTATATGATTTTTCAAAAATATTTTGAGCCTATATTCTTTATGATTATTCTACTTATGATGAATAATAATTTAATATCTGATACTATTTCGAAATTAAAAAATGTTTATTTTTTGTATTTCTATTTTTTAGTTTATCTTATTGTGGCAATAATAAATGACGTTTTTAAAATTACAAAAATCTTGATTTAAATGAGAGAAAATTTACATCCATTGGGAAATTCAAAAATTAAGTTTATTAAATTTTGCTCAAGATTAGTAAGTAGTATTTTTTTATTTATAATTTCAATTTTTTTTAAAATAAATAAAAAAAGGTCCGAGGTAATTATTTCTTCAGCATTTTTTGCTCCTTGGAAAGATGACAATGATTTTAAAAATTTTTATAACAAGGTATCTGACACTACAATTATTGATAATAAGCGTTTATATACACTTTGGTTTTTCTCAAAAAATCTTAAAAATATTAATGCAGATATTTTAGATATAGGTTGTCTTAAAGGTGGCGCAGGATTTATAATGTCGCAAGTCAATAGAAAGGGTAAAGTCTTTTTAATTGATAGTTTTGAAGGTTTAATAGAAAACGACCATCATCACACAAAAAAGCATTTTATTTTTAAGGACATAAAATTTGTGGAAGACAAAATAAAAGCATTAAAACTAAAAAATACGAAAGTTTTTAAACTTAATTTTCCTAATAACGCTGAAAAGATATTAAAAAAATCAAAAATAAAATTATGTCATATTGATGTAAACACTTTCAAATCAACAAAAAAAACTTTCTATTATATTAAAAAAAAATTAATTAAAAACGGTATCATTGTTTTTGATGATTATGGTATTCACAGTGCTATCGGTGTAAAAAAATTTGTTGATCAACTTATTAAAAACGACTCTGATTTTACTTTTATAAATAATTACATGGGTCAGTGCATTTTAATTAAGAAATAAAAGTGATCATATATTTTGGAGAGGTGGCCGAGTGGTTGAAGGCGCACGCTTGGAAAGCGTGTAAACGGGAAACCGTTTCGAGGGTTCGAATCCCTCTCTCTCCGCCATTCAAACAAGATAA
>MDTA01012527.1_pt1 | contig 22147 bp, 20 predicted proteins | sample 811151 | NCBI WGS metagenome assembly MDTA01 (sample SAMN05326648, study PRJNA326480) | marine metagenome | isolation source: seawater | place: Indian Ocean: South | collected 2010
GCTATCGGCGAAACAATGATTGTTCTTATGGCTACGGGAAACACTCCTGTTTTGGATTGGAGCATTTTTAATGGAATGCGTACGATCTCTGCTAATATTGCGGTGGAATTGCCTGAAGCTCCCCATGAAGGAACACTTTATCGCGTGTTATTTTTGAGTGGTCTGCTTTTATTTTCGATTACCTTTGTCTTGAATACTGTAGCAGAAATAATCCGTCAGCGACTTCGAGATAGGTATAGTAAATTATGAAATGGAATTTTTGGCGGACTGGTGACCCATTTATCTGGCTGACCGGTGGAGCATTGGCCTGCTGTCTCTTGATGATCACGTGTTTAATAGGCATCATTCTTAGTAATGGATTGGGTGTGTTTTGGCCTAAAGATATTGAGTTGTGCTACCTACAAGATGGTAGAGGAATGATGGGCGAAAAGATTGATCGTCAGTTGATTCCTGGAAAAGAAGGGGCTTATAGGCTACAGTATAAAATTGGTAACCGAGATGTAAATGGTCTTGATTTTTCCTGGATAGATGAATCGGAAATCTCTTCAACAGAGAAGCCCAACAATGTAGTCGCCTTTGAACGGTTCGAATGGGGCAACGCATACGGTTTTCTTCAGGAGGTTCATACAGGCGAAAAGAAAATAGCAGGCGAATTTGAAACTTTATGGAAATACTTAAACGAGCAGTTGATCTTAACAAAAGCAAGAGCTCAAAAAATACATGAAATTGAAGACGGTCCGTTAGCTAAAATAAACCGTCAAATGGAAGATCTACGGTTATCAAAGATCAAGAGTAAAGCATCGTCAAAGGATAGTGATGAAGGTTTTAATTTTGATAAGCAGATAGAAGATTTATGGGAAGAATACGATATTCACGCCGAAGAGCTACAAAAGTTAAGAGAATTAAATGATGTTTCCTATGTGATTATACAGCTTGATAATGGTAGTAAAAACGAAATTTTACTATCGCAAATAGTGCGAGTATATCTTCCGAATAATCTGGATTATTGGAATAAATTTCTGGTTTACTTTGAGAAAGTTTGGGAATTTGTGCTGGGTGAGCCTCGGGAGTCAAACACAGAAGGCGGTATTTTTCCTGCTTTATTCGGTACAATTATGATGGTCTTTTTAATGAGTCTTGCTGCCGTTCCATTTGGTATTTTAGCAGCACTATACCTTCGAGAATATGCAAAACAAGGGTTTATCGTAAGGACAATTCGTATAGCTGTAAATAATTTAGCGGGAGTTCCATCTATTGTTTTCGGGATGTTCGGTTTAGGCTTTTTTGTGTATGGGATAGGAGGCAGTATTGATCGGATTTTTTATCCCGAATTGTTACCCACTCCGACTTTTGGCACTGGCGGAATACTTTGGGCCTCGCTAACTCTTGCCCTATTAACTGTTCCGGTTGTTATAGTAGCAACAGAAGAAGCGCTGTCCTCAGTGCCAAGAGAGATACGTGAGGGTTCCTTAGCATTGGGATCAACCAAATTTCAAATGATCTGGTCGGTAGTTTTGCCTAGTGCATTGCCTGGAATTTTGACAGGAGTTATTTTGGCAACCGCGCGAGGTGCAGGAGAAGTCGCTCCCCTTATGATTACCGGTGTAGTCAAATTGGCTCCTGACCTCCCGCTGGATACTATTTGGCCTTTTTTTCATTTAGAGCGCAAGTTTATGCATTTGGGTTTTCACATTTATGATGTTGGTTTTCAGTCTCCAAATGTGGAGGCGGCTCGCCCTATGGTTTTCACTACCGCATTATTATTATTACTCATTGTTTTGCTTCTAAATTTAACAGCAATAGTTATTCGTAATCGTTTAAGGAAAAAATATGCCACATCTGCATTTTAAAAGTTTTAAGGAAGCTGAATTGTTTTGAGCTTAACATCTACTTCTGTCGACAACGAAATAGAGACAAAGAATGCCATTATTGAAGTCGAGCAATTAAATCTGTTTTATGCGGATAAACAGGCATTATTTGATATCAATCTACTAATCCCTGCCAAAAAAGTCACTTCGCTGATCGGTCCATCGGGGTGCGGTAAATCTACGCTTTTACGTAGTCTAAATCGTTTAAATGACTTAGTTGAATCGGCTACGATAAGTGGATCGGTTAAAGTTGGAGGAGATGACATTTACGATGAAGGTTGTGATGTCATCGATCTGCGTAGGCGCGTAGGGATGGTTTTTCAAAAATCGAATCCATTTCCTAAGTCTATTTATGAGAATGTTGCATACGGACTTCGAATTGCTGGTGAAACGAGTACAGCGGTCTTAGACTCGGCCGTAGAGCGTAGCTTAAAAGCTGCGGCACTCTGGGATGAAGTAAAGGATAGGCAGCATGAAAACGCACTTGGTTTATCCGGTGGTCAACAACAGAGATTGTGTATTGCTCGTGCTTTAGCGGTTGAACCGGAAGTGATTCTTATGGACGAACCGTGCTCGGCCTTAGATCCTATAGCTACAATTCGGATAGAAGAAACCATTACAGATTTAAAAGATGACTACACCATCGTTATTGTGACGCATAATTTACAACAGGCTTCTCTAATTTCAGATTTTACAGCCTTCTTTTACATGGGTGAGTTAATCGAACACAACGATACCCAGACGATGTTTACAAATCCTGCCGTGGAAAAAACAGAGGATTATGTAACCGGTCGTTTTGGATAAAAATTTAATTTTGCAGTCTGAAAGAAAGTATGGTAGTTATGCTTGAACGAAAATTTGACCAACAATTAGATGACTTGAAGACAGAGTTGCTCGCGATGGGTGGGGCAGTAGAGAAGTCGGTCGAGCAGGCATTATATGCGTTAGTAGAACGGGACGACCAAACTGTTAATGACGTTTTAAAGGGCGGAGTGGAGATTGATGAATGGGAAATACAAGTTGAAGAGCAGACATTGACACTTTTAGCTACGCATGCCCCTGTAGCCAAAGATCTCCGCCTACTCACCACCGTATTAAAGATTAATGATGATTTGGAGCGAATAAATGACCAGTCCGTAAACATAGCGCAGCGTGCGGCCGTTCTCAATAAGATGCCGTTACTTAAGCCGCTAATTGATATCCCCGGCATGGCAGATATAGCTCGCGGGATGGTCAGGGATGCATTAGATGCCTTTGTGCGTAATGATGTGAATTTAGCTAGGATTGTTGGTGAGAAGGATGAAAAGTTGGATGATTTTCGTGATAGAATATTTCGTGAATTAGTAGTTTTTATGACGGACTCCAAAGATCAAGTTGATGTCGTAGACCGTGCGATACAATTAATACTGATTTCAAGACATTTGGAACGTATTGGTGACCATGCTTCAAATATAGCAGAAAATGTAGTTTACGCGGTTGAGGGAAGGATTGTTCGACACAAAAAAGAGAAGTGTTGGATGGAGTAGTCGCTCTTTTCCTAAATGATTTTTTGTATAGTTACAATATTTTAATGAGATGCTCTTTTCAGATCTATTCTGAATAATATTGTAACACGGTTGTAACCTTTGAGCCACAAATCTGCCAATTATCTTTAATATTGTTACAATGAATGTTCAGGCATGATTTCTGTTGAATATTTTTTTAAGACTTTTGTCATTATGCTTGGGAGGATTTTGTTCCATGAAGGATACCATTCTTGTGGTGGAAGATGAGCCCGACATTCTTGATTTAGTTGCATATAATTTAAGGCAGGCAGATTATAATGTTTTGCCCGTGAATTCCGGTGAATTGGCATTGGAGATGGCTGAAGATAACAGGTTCTCTGCTGTTGTTTTAGACATTATGCTTCCGGGTATTGATGGACTTGAAGTGTGTCGTAAACTCAAAGCCATGCCGGAAATGCGGGATGTTCCTATTGTGATGCTTACGGCTAAAGCTGAAGAGGTTGATCGTATCGTGGGTTTAGAATTGGGTGCAGATGATTATCTGCAGAAACCGTTCTCACCTCGTGAATTAGTATTACGAATTAAGGCTATCCTTCGTCGTTATAATAAAAACGCAGATACTAACCCTGATACAAAATTTATCAGGAATGGAAATTTGTTTATCGATACCGAAGGCTATCGAGTCGAGGTTGATGGGCAGGATGTAGGATTAACGGCAATTGAATCTAAATTGCTTTTTACATTGGCGCAGCGACGGGGTCGCGTTCAGTCTCGAGATGAATTGTTAAGAATAGTTTGGGGTTATGAACATAGTGGTTATCGTCGTACTGTGGATACCCACGTTCGGCGCTTAAGGGAAAAGCTTGGACCCGCTTCCGATTGTGTGCAGACTGTAAGAGGGATTGGATATAGTTTCCGTCGTATTGAAGGAAACTAGTATGGGTTTTGGTTGTTTTGCTCTATTTTTCATTTTAAATGTGGTTAGTTTTTATACCGTAATCTTTATCTCTGGCATCAGTTATTCTCTGTTTCTTAATTTTTCTGTTCTAATAATATTCGTTTTTACTTCTATTTTTTCGTGGTTTATATCGAAAAAATACAATCTTTTTATTATCCATAGATCGAGCCAACTGATCAAAAACATTTATAGCGAAGTAGGTAATAAAAAGGATCCATCATTTCAAGTAGACCTGCCCGAAGACCTAAGAATTGTTTTTGATGATGTGGCGACTAGATACCGCTTGAATATGAATCAAACGATGAGCGAGCAAACCCGTCTGAAAAATATTATAAATGGTATAAGTGAGGGGATCCTTGTAACCGGATCTGACAATCGGATAGAATTAGCTAATCATGCATTAACTAAAATGTTCGGTTTAGATGGAGATATTACAAAACGTCCTTTGGCTGAATTAGTAAGGAATTCTGATATCCTAAAAGCAATTGAAGGATGTCTGGTCCAACAACGCGGTGGAGAAATTGAAACTCAAATAATGTTAGAGTCATCTCGGATGTTTGAGGTCAAAGTTCGACCAATTGTTACAGAAAATCGATGTGTGGGCGTTGTTACCTTATTTTTTGACATAACCCAGCTACGACAACTGGAGCATATGCGCAGAGATTTTGTTGCGAATGTGTCTCATGAATTACGTACTCCGTTAACGGCTATTAAGGGGTATGCAGAGACTCTAAACGATGAACACGCCTTTATCGACCCGGCTGATTCTTCTCGATTCATCAGTATAATAACTACACATGCCGATCGTCTTAATCGTCTTTTAGATGACCTTTTAGACCTGGCACGAGTTGAATCGGATCAGTTTGTTGTTGAACTGGGACGTCATAAACTTGGAAAAATATTGCAAGTTTGTATCGAATCCGTGGACAGTTCTGCCAAAGAAAAATTAATTGAGATTGTTAACGAAGTTTCAGAAACTGTGGAAATTTTGTGTGATTCAAAATTAATTGAACAGGCGTTAATAAATCTTTTGGATAATGCTGTTAAATATACGACTGAAGGTGGCAAAGTATCTGTAAAATTGCGTCGGGAAAATTCTTTAGTTTGGGTAGATATAAAAGACACAGGAATCGGTATACCCTCCACAGACCTGGATAGAATATTTGAACGCTTTTACCGAGTGGATAAAGGCCGATCCAGAGAAATGGGGGGAACGGGTTTAGGTTTAGCTATAGTTCGTCATATTATCGAGGCTCATGGACAAGAAATCAAAGTTAAAAGTGAATTAGGTTTAGGTACTACTTTTAGTATTTCCTTCTCTTCTCCTTCAGTTTAAATTCAATATATAAATCACAGTAGTTAAAATTTAGATGGATTTGAATGTTTAGTGTTTAACGTGGCTATCCTTTTAAAGATAATAGGTTTGCTTTTTATTCTCTCCTGCGAGGAAGATAAGGAACCAGATTTAGTTTCGAATAAGTTTGATTATGAACGTGGAAGACGATTATATATGAGTAACGGTTGTCCCGTCTGTCATGGTAATGAAGGTAGGGGCGATGGACGTATTGCTAGCTCGTTAAATCCACCTCCTTTGGATTTTCGTGATTTGGCAAGTTATAAGAAGGGTGCTGAATTAGAACAAATAGCACAAACAATAGAAGTTGGTATAACCGGTTCCAGTATGCCTGGTTTTGCTCATCTAACGGAGAATGACAGAATTGATATAGCTAAGTTTATTTTGAGTTTAAAACAAATTCCTGATTAAAGGATCGACGATCTAGGCTCTTTGGGAGAAAAATAATTTGATTAAGCTATTTTTAAGTTCGTTGTTTGCTTTGATGTTTTATGTTGATATGGCATCGGCGCACAAGTTAAATACTAGTTACGCCAATTTAGTGATTAGGCAGGATACTTTGATGCTACGTTTTCGTATTGACGATTACGATATGGCTCAATTAGGCCTTGATACCAATGGGGATAGTACGCTTTTCTTCGAAGAAATGAGTGCAGGTTTGCCTGAGGTAGCCGATTTTGTGTCACGTGAAGTGGAAATCCTTGTAAATGACAAACCTGTTCCGTTACAGTTAGGTAAAACGGATATTAATCCAGATGATAAGGGAAATACGTTTGCTATTGTATATCTTGGTGGGAAATTGGACGCTATTCCCGTAACTGCCGAATTAAAAATCAACTTTTTTGACGAATTTGGAAGTGAGCACAAGTCGATTGGGAAAGTGTTGATGCCTGGTCACTCACTTGAACAGGTGGTTTTTTCTAATGATACTCGCAGTTTTCGATTCGGTGAGGGTAATGAAAAAACGTTATTCCAACAATCCATGTTGTTTACTTGGCTTGGGATCGAACATATTTTTATAGGTTACGACCATATCATGTTTTTGCTGGCGTTGATTATTGTCGGGGGTAGGTTACGGGATATGGTGAAGATCGTTTCAGCTTTTACAGTAGCTCATAGTATAACGTTGTGTTTAGCCGCCTTAGAAATTGTTTCTTTGCCAGGTAAATGGATTGAAGCGGCTATCGCTCTTAGTATAGCTTACGTGGCAGTAGAAAACTTATTTTTGAAACAATTGACGCATCGATGGTTACTCACCTTTGGTTTTGGGCTTATACACGGTTTTGGATTTGCAAATGTTTTGCGTGAATTGGGATTACCTGCAAAAGGGTTGGCGGTGTCCTTATTTTCATTCAATGTCGGTGTCGAATTGGGACAAGTTGCTATTGTGGGTATTGTTTTTCCGGTGATTGTCTGGCTGAGTCATCAAGTTTATCAGCGTAGGGTTGTTGATGGGCTATCTTTATTTATTCTACTTTTTGGATTGGGATGGTTGATAGAAAGAATTTTTGATTTGGAATACATGCCTCTTTAGGGCTTCTTCACTAACAGGATAACAATTACGAGCCCATTTCCTGTTTAAAAGTCGGAAAAACTATCATCCTCTGGATGTCGTCTCATAGTTCGAAGCCGCCATGGACCTTTGTGTGTTGCCTCTTCTAAGCCCTTTTCATCTATTTCAACGCCTAAACCCGGTTTTTCTGGTAATTCTACGTATCCGTCGGTCATTTGAAGAGGTTCTTTAAAAAATGATTCTCCGGTTCCACCACCAAATTCCATAATCAAGAAATTTGGAGTTGTTGCCATAACGTGTATTCCAGCAACAATTCCTAAGGGATCAGCTGAACTGTGCGGAGCAATCATAATTTCGTGGATTTCAGCTAAGGCAGATATATTACGCATTTCACGTATTCCGCCACAATGACGAATATCGGGTTGAAGAATTGAGACCGCTTTTTTTTCACAAAGTTCACGGAAACCCCAACGAGTAGTGCATCGTTCACCGGTGGCTAAAGGAACAGACGTAGAAAGGCTTAACTCGCGAAGCGGCCCAACGTTATCAGGAATAGCTTTAGTAGGTTCCTCTATAAAAAGAGGACGAAAAGGTTCGAGCTCGCGTAGAAGTATTTTAGCAAAAGCGGGAGTTGTACAACGATGAAAATCAACTGCCAGATCTACCTCGTTTCCTATCGATTCTCGAATGGAGCCAACCCGATTTACGACTTTGTCAATCCCACTCGGCGTTTCTATAGGACGTACTGGCGTAGGGAATGGGGTTGTTTTTATGGCAGTGAACCCTTCTTGGATTCGTTCGGATGCCTGATAAATTGCCTCCTCGTCTGTAGAGCCGCCTACGCTTCCGTAAACCCGTAAACGAGCTCGTACGGATCCACCGAGTAGTTTCCAGATGGGAATTCCCAAAGATTTCCCAAATATATCCCAACAGGCTATTTCGATACCGCTTAGCGCGGAGAGCAGGATTGGCATTTGTCTCGAGTATGAAGATCGAAATAAAGTTTGCCAATGATCCTCAATTTGTAGCGGATCACGGCCAATAAGATAGTCGCTCATGTCAGAAATTGCCTGGGCAACAGTTCTGCCGTGTTCGTAGTTCATGGGCGAACCATAACCAATGAGCCCCTCGTCTGTATACACTCGGAGCAACATGCCTCGGTTGTTGAGGGGGATCGTCTCTAACGAATGTATTTTCAACAGAGAGCCATTCTTTCAAAAATGTATAACGTTATTATCTTAGATATGTTTAAATAGCTATTAGGTCTAAATTCTAACTTCCTGTAGTAGGTCAACGGCAGACGACTCTAATAATCTAAGATCATTAGTCAAATCTATAAATTGGAAACCCTCTGCAATTCTGGAAATAGCCGTTTTTGCATCTTTAACTGGAATACCGCAAGGTTTTCCAGCACGTTGGCAAACTTTTCGAAATGTCTGTAAAGCCGTTTCGTGATCCGGATGCCCAATCGCAACTCCCATTGATAGAGCTAAGTCGTTAGGTCCTAAGAATCCGATATCAACGCCATCTACATTTAAGATTGCCTCTGCATTTTGTATTCCTTGTATATCTTCAATTTGAGGAATACAAAGGACTATATCATTAAATTTATTTTGGTAATTATCAAGAATAGTTGTACAGCGCCCGGTTCCTGACGAACGTGTACCTTTAGGCGGGTATCTTACACTCTCAGCCAAATGGATTGCCTGTTCCGGTGTGCAAACATGTGGAAAGACTATACCGTAAGCACCAGCATCCAGAAGCCTTCCAGCAGTTGACCGTGAATGATCCCACGCTCTCGCTAAAGGGATTACGCCTCTAGCTTCAATAGCCCTAAACATATTAGAAATATTTTCCATACTATAGGCTGTGTGCTCTGTGTCGACTACTAACCAATCGAAACCAGCAGATGCCATGACTTCTGCTGCTAGAGGAGACCCTAAGTTTAGCCACGAACCAATAGACGTATTACCATTATCTAAAGTTTCCCGGATGTCGTTAATCATGTTGCTTGATCTATTTCAATTAAATTGATTTTTGAGATCTGTCGATCTACTTCTTCTTTGAGTTTTGGAAGGACTTCGTCGTAAGTATATTTACCGATTTCCTCAGGACCACGTTTAAGATTTACAAAATTTGGAGCACACCAGAGACCTAAGTCAGCGTCATCTGTTTCTCCCGGCCCATTAACACGGCATCCCATAACTGCTATTGTGAGATTGTATTGATTCGCATATTGGGTTATCTCACGTACTTTATGCGCCAATTCGATGAATGCTTCGTTTTCTACACGAGAACAGGAAGGACAGGATATAATATTCAGACCAGACCCCATATTTGCTGGTACTGATCGAAAACGCCCCGCATAAATGTCTTCGAGTATTTGTCGTCCAACATGTATTTCATCGCCTTTGTCGTCAAAAGGAAGGGTCAGAGAGACTCTTATCGTATCCCCAATTCCGGCGGAAATTAGTTGTTCGAAGGCAATACGCGTTTTAATAACTCCTTCTGGCGGCATACCGGCCTCCGTTACTCCCAGATGGAGAGGTATATGGGGACATTCCTTCGCAAACCGAGTATTTGCTTCGACGACATTTGCCGGATCGGAGTCTTTTAAAGATACGCAATATCTTGTGAAACCTGACTTGTCCAATAATTCGCAATGTTCCAAAGCAGAGGCTATCATAGGAGAGATACTATCATCTTCAGCGAATAATCCAATCTTGTCAGGGTCAACCGACCCGCAGTTGACACCAATCCGGATGGCACAATCATTTTTTTCAACTTGATCGACGATTAAAGCTACCTTGTCACTGACGCTTTTATTTCTCTCATGATGGTACAGATGGCCAGGATTGTACCTTACTTTTTGAACGTGTGGTGCTACTTTCTGAACTAGTCGATAGTTTTCCTGTAGGTCTACACTAAGAGGAACAGTTGCTGATTTTGAAATTTCAGCTAATGCAACTACGTCGCGAGGACTGTCAACAGCAATTCGAATCAGGTCGGCACCCGCTTTTTCAATTACCTCGACTTGATGAAGAGTTGCAGGGATATCTTGCGTCCGAGTTGCGGCCATACTCTGCACAGCAATTGGGTTAGTTCCACCAATACTTATATCGCCTATCTTTACTGTTCGCGTTGGGTTACGTTTTATATTTGTCATTTTTTTAAACTCATCGGTTTCCCTAAGCCATGTTAATATTGTAGTTAGGTTTTATTTCATTATCCTAATGGTAGGTCGACTCGACGATTACCCTCAGAGTGTGATTTAAGCATCGCTATAATAAGTTCAAGCGCTTTTCTAGCTTCTCTCGGAGGACAAGATAGAGATACATCTTCCCCTTTCAACGCATTTACTAATTCGGCAACGGCGCCTAATTGGTGGGTATACATATGAGGCTCCGTAACTACGTCACTTTCTTCCCACTGATAGTGGGAAGAGGCACGAATAATTTTCATGTTTCGGTCGGATAGCTGCAGGCGTCCATTTTCGCAGGTAATCTGCATTTGCCAACCTGGGAATGCCATTTTATAGGAATTAAAAAAGCCTCTGATTCCATTTTCATAGTGGATGTATGCTGAAGCGAAAGGATCACTTTCGGGAGATCTTCCACCGTCTCCGCCATATTGATGAAAGGTGTCAAACCCACTTTCTAATTCACAAAAAAGCCACTTCGCCGGTACGTCTGCGTAAAGATTAAACAGATCTATTAAGTGAATTCCGTTACGAAATAGCATAGCACGAGGACTGAACATTTCGCCCACTATCGAGCGTATGGGACCTAATTCCTCTGATTGAATTATTTTTTGGGCTCCTATAAAGGATGGATCCCAACGACGCGTATGTTCGATTGATAATATTGTACCATTTTTTTCGCACGTATGGATCATTAGATCGGCTTCGGGTAATGTTGTGGCGATAGGCTTTTCACAAAGAATAGCGGGAACGCCAGAATTTGATCCATCAATGACAATATCTGCGTGAGCATTGTCAGGTGTTACAACACTAAGAATATCTGGTTTTATTTCTTCTAACATCAATTGGTAATTGGAATAATATTTTAAATCTGGCCAAACATCTGACCAGGTTTTTTCAAAATCTTTTAGAACCTCCGATCGAAGATCACAAACTGCCACGACTTTTGTATCAGGGTGCGCGTTATAAGCTGCAGCATGAGATCTTGGCATACGATGTAAGGGGCTAATCTTATTCCGAGCCGCTCCAATGCCAGTAAGGCCGATTATTGCCGCTGAGTAAACGCTCATGGTAGTAGTAAAGGTAAAGAAAAAAATGCAATAATATCTTGGTGTATTAAATATGATATCAATTATTTACTCTTCTTCTGGCGGAAACCATTCATTTATTATACTACAAATCGCACGAGCTTGTTTAGCACTGGAAATTTCAAATTTACTTCGGGGAAGATAGGAACCATCTCGTTTTTGATAACGCCTAATCGAAACTTTTTGAGGGCCGAATTCTTCTGTTTTTCGGTCCAAATCTTGGTAAAGATACATTATAGTAGTCCAGGCACCTTTGCTTAAAACATTTTTTCCGTTCTCTTTTCGAAGGACTACACCATCTTCTTCGTAATGAATTGTTAATTCCTCAACAGTTTCTGCCATCTTAATCCAATCGTTAGGTTAAAAAAATTCTACTAAAATACAAGTTTTATACTTACGCTACCGATGCGAAAATATATGTTTAAGTTATGTGTGTCGGCAACCCTGTTTCGCTGAAAGATAAAATTGTTTTTAAGAATTGTGGCTCACGCTGAATGAAGGTAGAATGAATTAGAAGAAGTACAGCTATTAAGGGAGTTTTTATATTTTGGACTTAAGTATAGAGGATAAGTATAAACAAAAAAATGGCACTGTGTTCTTAACCGGAATGCAGGCCATAATCCGGCTCGTTTTAGAAAAGCAGACTGCCGATGCATTAAAAGGTGAAATCAATCAAACATATTTCACTGGTTATGAAGGATCTCCTTTGGGAGGTCTTGATTTGGAATTGGTCCGTAATCTCGAGATTATGAACGCCGAGGGGCGTACACTGCACCAATTTGGCATAAATGAAAAGACCGCCGCTTCTGCAATATTAGGGACACAATTTGCGGAAAATATTAACGTAGACGCTTTTTGGTATGGGAAAGCCCATGGAACGATGTGGATTCCGGATGAGGTGTGGTTGGCAAATCTCAGTGGGACCGCTGACAATGGTTCCATGGTTTTGCTTTGCGGAGAAGATCATCGGTCCAAAAGCTCAGTGTCACCTGGGGCCAGTGAAGGGATATTACGCAGTTGTAATGTACCCATTTTTTATCCGTCTAATATTGAGGAGGTTATTGAACTGGGCCTACATGCTGTGAATCTTTCACGGCACTCAGGGTTGGTTACCGCATTAAAAATGGTGACTCCAGTTTGCGATGGCGGGAGTACCGTTCACCTGAATAGAGTTAGGCCGCGTATAGTTTTGCCCAGTCTAAATTACTCCAAAAAGTTCAATCGTATTGTTATGGCTGAGAGAGCCGTACCTATGCAAAAGGAGCTAGTTGAACGAAAACTACCCATTGCTGAGCAATATATTCATCTAAATAAACTTAATAGAGTATACAATGAAGATTCAAAGAGTGAAATTGGAATAATAACTACTGGGAAAAGTTATACGGATGTAAGCCAGGCGGTAGATTATTTGGGAATTGATGTACCCATTTTACATCTACGTGCAATTTATCCCTTAGATACTGAGGCAGTCCGTAGTTTTGCTTCTGGATTAAAATCGGTGTATGTGATTGAAGAACCAGGACCATTTGTTGAAGATGGTATAAAATCAGCTCTGTTCAATAGTGGTGTTGAGAATGTATTGGGGCATGTTGACGAATCTCAAAAGCCATTTATACCATCTTTTGGTGAGCTCGACCCTGAAATTTTGGTTGATTTGTTGTCTCCTCGATTTGGTATTAAGACTGGAAGATCCAAGCTACTGATAAACAGTCCAGGGACGGGATTGAATACACCTAACGTAACTCCAATGTCATGTGGTGGTTGTCCTTATAATCTTTTCAAAGATCTAAAAGAAAAACCTGGTGGAGCCATAGGTTGCTCATCTATTCGTGCTACACCCGCATATGATAATGGTGTAAAATATATACCCACGATGGGTGCGGGGGGATCGATATATAGCGGTTGGGCGCCATTTAATGGGAATGAACATATTTTTCAATATTTGGGGGATGGTTCATTTTTTCATAGCGGCCGTGGTGCTATACAAAGTTGTATTCAGGGTGAGGTTAACATCACGTTTCTTCTTCTCTTTAATGGAGTTGTTGCTCTTACAGGTGGACAAAATCCTGGTGGAGCGCGAAGTATATCCGATGTTGTAAATGAACTGTCGGGCTTGGGGGTGAATCAAATAGGTATCGTTTGTTCTGATCCCAAGGAATATGATCACCTTAGGAAGCAAAATGTAGAGTTGTTTGATTTTTCGCAGCATAGCTCTGCATTAGATGTTTTTAAGAAAATTGAAGGAACCAGCGTTCTTATTTTAGATAAGGAATGTGCCACAGAGCGTGGAAGGCGGCAGCGTCGTTCAAATATTTTTCCCCAGCGTTACATAATGATCAATGATGAAATATGCGAAGGATGTGGAGATTGTTATACAAAATCGGAGGGATGCGCGGCGCTTTCACCAATAGAAACCAAGTGGGGTGAAAAAACACGTGTCAGCCAAACTAACTGTTCGCAAGATGAATTATGTATAGACGGTGAATGTCCTTCGTTTGTAGTTGTAAAACCGAATAAAGGAGTTACTCTTAAAAAACGTAGACCTAAAGACACGATGGTTTTACCAGAACCCAAATTACAAGCAACCGGAGATTCCTATACCATTTACGCTGTTGGCCGAGGGGGAACAGGCGTCGTAACATTTTCCCACCTCATCGCATACGCTGCTATGATAGAAAAAAAATATGTGTACTTATCAAATAACACCGGATTGGCTCAAAAGGGAGGACCAGTCGAAGCTCCCATCGTGATTGGAACAGAGAAACAACCCATATTTAATTGTTTAATGCCAGGAAGTGTTGACTTGTACATCGGGTTTGATTTATTGCGAGCTTCCGAGAGTAAGAACCTAAAGTTTGCTTCATCTAATAAGACAAGGACAGTAATTAATACTGAGGTTATACCTACTGCCGCAATGAACCGTAATCCAAGAGATGTAAAATTACCTTCTTTGGATAGTATTACTCAAGGTATTGAGAGAAACATGATAAGTGGTGAAAATATTTACGTGAATACTTCCGAATTTGCCGAATCACTATTTTCGGATACCGTATACTCAAATATGTTACTTTTAGGTGCAGCCTATCAAGCTGGATTTATACCACTTAAATCAGAATCGATAGAAAAGGCAATTCGACTTAATGGGAAGTCCGTCCGATTCAATATTCAAGCTTTTAGGTGGGGGAGATCGATTGTCGTTGATCCTTCTGCAATCAAAAATGAATTAAAACTCAACCAATGTTCTCAGATTGATAACGAATCGCAAGAAATAGACTTAAAATCAAATCCTAAAACGGTGGGGTTATTTCATAGACTTAGGGCAATGGAATTACCTTATGATTTGCATGAAAAAATAGAATTGAGAGTGCGAGAATTATGCAATTACCAAGACGTTAGCTATGCAGAGAAATTTATTGAAACATTGGAGCCTGTTTGGAATTCAGAAAAAACAATCAACTATTCTGGGCGCTTAACCAAAGTAGCTTCTATGGGACTTTACCGTCATATGGCTTATAAGGATGAATATGAAGTGGCACGTCTCTCTTTGAAAAAAGAAGCCGTTGGAAAAATAAAAGGGATGTTCGATGGTCCAGTTGAATTGATATATTGTTTCCATCCACCAGCTTTACGTTGGCTTTTTAAGAAAAAGGTTTATTTTGGCCCATGGTTTCGGTATGTATTGAATATCCTTCGATATGGTAAGTATTTTCGGGGGGGGACGTTGGACTTATTTGGGAAAAGTCGATTTAGACGTTCAGAAAGAGATCTTATAGTATGGTATCGAGATCTGCTTTCCACGGTCGCTTCTCGCTTAAACAAAGTAAATTATGAAAAGACAGTCGAATTAGTTGGTAAAGTTGATCAGATACGCGGCTATGAAGAAGTAAAAGAATCAGCATCTATTCAAGTAAAATCTGAATGTAGTGAACTACTTAGGCAAATATAATTTTCCTTTTTTTAAAAAAATAATTTGGATAGTAAAAAAGATCTCAAACGGAAAGTTTAGCATAGGTTTGGGAACGGCTCCAGAAATTTATTGAAATGTAAACTCAGCTTAATTTTTTGGTCTTATAAGAAGCTAATAAGAATATTTTTAAATTAAAATTTAAAGGAGTTAAGATGGTTAACTTTGGCATAGTCGGTATCGGATTTATGGGCGTAACTCATTATAAGGCGATTCAGAAAATTCGTGGAGCAAGAGTTGGTGCCATCGTATCGAGAGATGTTCAAAAGCGCAAAGGTGACTGGAGAAACATAGAAGGAAATTTTGGAGGTGGGGGGGGGAAACATGACCTCGGTAAGGTCCGTGCGTATAAGGGATTAGACGAATTGCTGGAAGATCCCGACATAGACGTAGTAGATATTTGTCTGCCGACTTCTATGCATGTAGAGACGGCGAGGCGTGCACTTCAGGCTGGCAAGCATGTTTTTTTAGAAAAGCCTATTGCGTTAACTTTATCAGATGCAAACAAACTAGTTTCCGAATCCAAGCGTTATCGGAGATTTTTGATGGTCGCACACGTTCTGCGGTTTTTCCCCGAATTTAGTCTTATAAAAAAATTAGTAAAGTCAAAAGAATATGGTAGCATAAAGGCTGCTCATTTTAAACGGATAATTTCTAGGCCGTCCTGGTGGGGAGTTGACGATCTTAATCGTACAGGTGGTCCGGCAATAGATTTGCATATTCATGATACAGATTTCATACAATTTATTTTCGGCATACCTGATTCTGTTGTATCTCAAGGAACTTTGGGCAAAGGCAAACTGGTAGAGTATATTCACACACTTTATAAATACTCGAAAAACATTTCTGTTAGTGCCGAGGGGGGGTGGATTGGTCAGCCAGGTTGTCCTTTCGAACATGGTTACGATATTTATTTTGAAGGCGCGACGTTAAAATTTAATTCTTCGTCTGGACAAAGCCCTCAATTACTCACAAGTGATGGAAGGATCAAAAAACCAAAGCTTTCACAAGTTGATGGTTTTGTCGGTGAATTAAAGGAAGTAACTGAGGCGATTAGTAAAAACCGCAATTCAAAAGACCTAAATGCAATTAGCGCACGAAATTCATTAGATATTTGCTTAAAAGAGATCCGGTCTGTTTATCAATGTCGTCGCGTGTCTATATAAAAATTTCAGTAATGTTTATTTAGTTCGCTAGCAAAATCCATATCGGACTGGGTTATACATCCTTCACTATGAGTGGTCAATGATACGAAGACGGTTCGAGAGCTTGTGTCTAGTGAAAAATCAGGATGGTGATTTAGGGTGTTAATGGTATTTATTAAATGGTTTAAGAACAAGGTGATATCTTTGAAGTTGTTGAAAGTAAAGTTACGTTCTATGATGGTATCTCTTTTCTTAAGCGACCATCCATCTAAATGTTTTATGTTTTGTATAAGGGTGTTTTTATCTATCGCTGTTTTGTCTTCATTCATTTCGCACATCCAAAAAGTTAAAATTGGTTATTCGGTTAACATTCAACAATAACTAACACTGTAGCATTTATACTTATTCCAAAATTTATTATTAGCTAGTTGGATTGAAATAACAATTAGAAACGGACTGAGGCTGATAGTCCCCAGTCCGTTTCTTCAATCGAGAATCAACTACAAATTAATGATGGTGACCGTGATCTTGGCCATTACCTTCATCTTCATCTTTTTCTTCGGTAATCAAAGCATCTGTAGTCAACAAGAGGCCTGCTATACTTGCAGAATTACTTAGAGCGGTGCGCACGACCTTAGTGGGGTCAATTACACCCATCTTTACCATATCTCCGTATTCCTCAGTTCTAGCATTAAAGCCGTAGGCACCTTTCTTTGATGCTACATTTTCCACAACTACAGCACCTTCGAAACCTGAATTGATTGAGATTTGGCGAAGTGGTTCCTCTAAAGCGCGACGTAGAATTTTTATTCCAGCATTTTCACCATCAGTCTCGCCTTCTAATTTTTCGATTTTGGCGATTCCACGAACTAATGCTACTCCTCCACCAGGAACTATACCTTCCTCAACAGCTGCTCTTGTAGCGTGAAGGGCATCTTCGACACGGGCTTTCTTCTCTTTCATTTCAGCCTCGGTTGCAGCTCCCACTGCAATTACTGCAACACCGCCAGCTAATTTAGCGAGTCTTTCCTGTAGTTTTTCGCGATCGTAATCGGAAGTAGTTTCTTCTATTTGCCGACGAATTTGTTCGACTCGCCCACGGATATCAGCGGCTTTTCCCGAACCCTCTACTATTGTGGTATTATCTTTGTCGATCGCAACGCGTTTAGCCTGTCCTAGATCACTCAGCTCAACGCTTTCGAGGGAGATACCTAAATCCTCGGTTATAACCGTTCCACCAGTTAAATCGGCTATGTCTTGTAGCATAGCCTTACGCCGATCTCCATAACCAGGAGCTTTTACTGCGGCTATTTGCAAAGTACCTCGGATTTTATTCACCACTAAAGTTGCCAGCGCCTCACCTTCGACATCTTCGGCGATTACTAATAAAGGTTTGCCCGCTTTAGACACTTTTTCTAATAAAGGCAATAAATCCTTTAGATTGGAAATTTTACCTTCATGAATCAGGAGGTATGCTCCTTCAAGAGAAGCTTCCATTGCATCTTGATCGGTAACAAAGTAGGGTGAGAGGTAACCGCGGTCGAACTGCATTCCCTCAACAACATCAAGTGTAGTATCTGTTCCTTTTGCTTCCTCGACAGTTATAGTGCCGTCTTTACCAACCTTGTCCATGGCATCTGCTATTAGTTCACCAATTGCTTCATCGCCATTAGCAGATATTGTGCCTACTTGAGCGACTTCACCATTATCTTTAACGTTTTTACTCAGGCTTTTTAGACTATCTACTACCGAATCAACGGCTTTATCTATGCCCCGCTTGATTTCCATGGCAGAAAAACCTGCAGTTACTGCTTTCAATCCTTGTGAATATACGGCTTCAGCTAAAACGGTAGCTGTAGTAGTGCCGTCTCCTGCAACATCGGAAGTTTTAGAGGCGACCTCTTTGACCATCTGTGCTCCCATATTCTGGTAGGCATCGGGTAATTCAATTTCTTTCGCAACTGAAACACCGTCTTTGGTAACAGTAGGTGAGCCCCAACTCTTTGATATCACTACATTACGTCCACGAGGTCCTAGGGTTACTTTTACAGCACGACTCAACTGTTGAACACCGGACAATATATTTTCGCGTGCATCCTCGCGAAAAGCAATCTGTTTTGCAGCCATTGTTGTTTGATCTCCTGACTTAAGCTACGATGGCGAGAATATCATCTTCACGCATGATCAAGTAATCTTCTCCGTCTACTTTCACTTCTGTGCCTGAATATTTACCTATCAGCACTTTATCGCCTTTACTTACCTCGGGGTCAACGCGATTTCCGTCATCTAAGCGACCGGGTCCTACGGCAACCACTTCTGCTTCTTGAGGTTTTTCCTTTGCGGTATCGGGAATAATGATTCCACCAACCTTTTGTTCGGAATCGTCATCTAATCTTCTGACCAAGACGCGGTCAGCAAGTGGCTTGATCTTCATCTTTGCCATTTCTTTATCTCTCCTATAGTAAATTTAGTAGGAATTAAAGTCGACACATTATTAGCGTCGTTTCAACTTCCTGATCGCAAACTCCGTGCCATTACAAGATTAATTTAGGTAAGCTCTTGTTTAGAATTAACTTGGGTTCGTTAAGATTTATTAAGGTAGGAATTTAGCTGTAGGGGGATTATTAAATTGGGAATCACTTTTTCAAGTATACGGGGTAAATTTCCTTAGAAAATACATAAAAACAATGAGATATAAATAATTCCTATTTTGAGAATATGAATACTCGTATTCTTTAAATAGGAAACACACTCTAAGCCAACTGAAAACATGAATTCTGTATCTATTGATTGGAATTGAATTAAATTAAATTAAATAGAACTCTTAAGCTTTGCTCAAGATTACGGACATGAGCTTAGCTATTCAGTCCTAAAGAATTTTACTTTTTCGAATTGTCCCAATCTTCAGATTCTACAATTTCCCTGGCCAAAGCACCGAGTTCGTCTACCAAATCTTCTTGTTGCTTTTCTCGAGCTCGGTTGGTGATTTGCATCGTTAGGGCTATTAAGCCCAGACCAAAGACTCTCTGAAGACTTTCTGGAGAATTTGGTTCCAAGTCTGGAATTAACTCGCTGAGCCTCGAAAGTAATTCTCTGTGTTTTGGCGTAAGTTTTATAACTTCTAATGTCATGTATAAAAGATCGTAAAGTAGATCGATGCTAGCAATAGGCAATAACTAGTCCTATGGCGAAATCGCACATACTTTACTGTTGACGACGGACAGACGGTTCCAAGGAGAAGTGGGATCATGTCCCCAGGCTACGGTCCAATCGTTATCTATGGAATCTTTAATGAATTGGTTTTTACGATCGATTGTTTGTAATGGGAAAGAGTCGTAAGCCATATTCCAATAGCTTTGTAGGTGGGAACGAGTTGGAATTAAGTCTCCGGGGAAAGCTACTCTTTTCTTTGTTCCCGATATGACAACCCCTTGATGCCATTCCGTGTGTCCACCTGTCATGAATGTAGAGATATGTGGGGTAATGGAGCTATCGCCGTAAAGGAATTTTATCTCTACTTGAGCCAATAAAGCTCGTAATTCATTGAGGCGATAACTGCTTTTCATTGGGCTTCGACCATCAATAGCGTCGCGCCATTCGCCTCTTTGGATGCAGTGTGTAGCGTGTGGAAAAGTTGGGATAAGCGTAGAATCTTGTTCTAATAAACAGCCAGCCATATGGTCAAAATGTAGGTGGGTTAGGATTACTAAATCAATATCTTCCGGTTTAACGCGGTGTTCTTTTAAAGATCCGACTAAGGTATGTTTTGGTTCGATTGCTAATTGGTTTCTAAGTTTCTCATTTAAACGAATGCCAAAACCCGTATCAATGAGGGCGAGAGTGTCTGAAGTCTTCACTAAAAGGCAGTTACAAGCAATCCTAATGCGATTTTTAATATCGGGACGTAACTTGTTCTGCCATAATTCCTTAGGAATTAAACCGAACATAGCTCCTCCGTCGAGACGAAAGAAACCTCCTTGTATGTGGTGAACTGTGACCCGACCTAAATGAAGACTTTGCATCATATATCTAACAAAACTGTTGCGCCTTCATAGTCAAAAGCGAAGCGCATTTCACGAAGGCCTTCTTTGGCCATCTTCCTTCGTAGTTCTTTTTGATACTGCAATGGGCAATAGAACATCAAAAATCCACCTCCTCCAGCCCCGAGAATTTTGCCGCCTAAAGCACCTGCGCTACATCCTACCTCATACCAGTGGTCAATATCAGTGTTCGTCATGCTTGACGAACGTTTTTTCTTATTTTGCCAATGTTGGTCTAATAGAAAACCAAATTGATCTAATTGGCCACTGGTAAGTGCTTCTCGTACTTGGTAACCGATATTTTTTGTCTCGTGTAGGCTATCTACTGTCGTAGTATTTTTTGATTGTGTTGCAGAAACTTGTTCGGAAAGTATATCGAAACTCTCTCGTTTGATTCCTGTGAAAAAAACGAGGAGATTATTAGCTAATTCTATCTTTATATTTTCTTTTAATTTTAGGGGAGAGACAGTGACCTCTCCAGATTGATCTATTTCAAAGCAAGTCAATCCGCCAAATGCTCCTATAAAGGGATCTTGTTTTCCTGTTGGCTGTTTAGCGCGCTCGGCCTCTACATAAAAAGCTTCTTCCGCCAAATCTTTTCTTGAAAAATTTTCTCCTTTAAGGGTGTTTAAAGCTGTAATTAAGGTAACAGTGAAAGAACCGGACGATCCCATACCTGTTCGGCCAGGTACATCTGACATTGCGCTTATTTCAACGCCGGTTGTAATTCCAGAGTGGATTAGTGCTTCGCGCAAAAGTGGATGTTTTATTTCTTTTGGATTAGATACAAGTTCAGTATTTGCATATTTAACGCGGATAAAATCTTCAATTTTTAACCTATTTAATTGTATGTACACATATTTGTCGATTGCAGCACTTATTACAAACCCCCCATGTTCCTTGTAAAATGAAGGAAGGTCAGTGCCTCCGCCGCCTAATGGAATTCTTAAAGGAGCTCTAGTAACGATCAACCTTGAATCCTTTTTGCGGTAGAGAAAATGAACCATCCATTACTGCATTTAATGCGGATTCATAGCGTTTTGGAGTGTCCGTCGAGAGCAACTGTCCCTTTAACGGATGTCCCCGTAGAATTTTCTTTTTCGCTAACAACAATGGAAAAACATCTCTAGAAAAATCAACAGGCCCGGTTTTGGGAATATAGTTAATTAGATCGGGTTCGATAATATAACATCCAGCATTAACCCAATAGTTATCGAATACTTGGCTTTTAGTTGGTTTTTCGATAATTCGGTCAATATTACGACTCTTATTTAAACTGATTATTCCTCGAGTAGTTGGCTCATCCATTCTGATCAGACCAATTGTTGCCAGAGCGCTAGACGACTGATGTGATTCCCATAGTTCGCTCAGGTCTACATTTGTTAAGTTGTCGCCATAGTAGACAAGAAATGGTTCGTCAAAATAATCTCTCACTTTTGTCAAAGCGCCAGCGGTCCCTAACAGATGTGTTTCTAGGGAATAGGTTATATTTACATTCCAAGGTTTTCCGTCA
>MDTA01036696.1_pt1 | contig 22144 bp, 17 predicted proteins | sample 811151 | NCBI WGS metagenome assembly MDTA01 (sample SAMN05326648, study PRJNA326480) | marine metagenome | isolation source: seawater | place: Indian Ocean: South | collected 2010
GAAAGCCAACCCTGACAATGAACGCCAATCCGATTGTCGAACAATATATGAGCAATTATCTCGACGCTGCGTGACAGATTTATGAAACGTTGAGGTAAAATTTGTACAATAATATAGACTCGATTGGGGAGACCTCGGAAATTTTAGCTATAGAAAAAGTATCCGTTTATTTTAGACATAATTACCTTAATGCGCCCATTTGCATTAGAGTGCGTCCGAAAAGTCGGATTGCGCATCGCAGCGGTATGCTTGCCTGCGGGGCAGCGGGATCCCGCATTCGGGTATAGGCGTTAATCTTCGTCCCAAGGCTTTGATTTCAAACCTGTTATCCGCAAAGCGGATACCCGTTTCCTGATCCCGTATCTGATGGAGAGCGATGTTATAACCCTTCGATAATATTATTGGTATTATTAACATCGCTCGTGCCTCGCTGGTTGCCTCTGCAAGGCTAATAGGTGTCTCTTCTCTCCCCTCCCGCGACTGCGAGATTCGTCGAGACAACAGGCTTGGTCCAATTGCCGGATTCAAGCAGCCGCCGCAAATCAATCGATCCAGCCCTGGAGCGATACTACTGAAATTCCTCCTGTGTATCTTCCGTAACCGGTTTAGGATCGGCCGGATAGGTGGCAATGCCGATGCCGAGTCCCACCAGCAGGACGCCGAAAATGAGGGCGCTGGTAATGGGTTCGCTGAGAAGCCAATAGCTGATGGCTACGCCCGAGATGGGTGACACAAAGGCGAACACCCCCAATTGGCTGGCGTTATAGCGACGCAGCAGGATGGTCCAGAAGATGAAGCAAAACCCGGCGATGACGATGCCTTGGTAGGCGATGGCGAGAGCTACGTCACGGTCAACGTAGAATGTTTGCTTGCGCTCGAATAATGCGCTGAGGGCGAAGAAGATGGGAATGCTCAAGGTGGCTTGCCAGAATAGAAGCCTGGCGGGGTGCATTGATTGGGTCAGACGTTTCGTATATATTTGCCGAGCTCCCAGCAGAAAGCCGCTTACGAGAACAATAGCGTCGCCTAGCAGGTAATCGGTTGCCGAGGTTAGAAAGCCCTCCGCGAAAATCATGACGATCCCTGCGAAGGAGCAAAGCATACCGGCTATTTTCGGAACGCTTAGTCGGTCATCGGGCAAAAAGTAGTGGGCCAGCAGAGCGATAAAGAAAGGTGCGGTGCAAACGAACACGCCTGAATGGGCCGCTAGGGTAAACTGCGTTCCTAAGTGGAGGAAATAGATCTGCAGAACGAACAGGATGGTTAGGAAAAAGAGGAGTCGATACTCGCCGGGCTTAGGTTTCAGGGGAATCCTCTCGTACAAAACCCAGACTAGAACGGTCAGCGCCCCTAGGATAAAACGCACTCCCGCTAGGGCCAGTGGAGGCAGGCCTTCCAAAGCGACTTTTATGGAAGGCGTATTCCCGCCCCATAGAGCGGCGAGAATAAATGCGGCCAACGCAGCTTTAACAGTTATTGGGTGGTTGAGCATCGAGGAGGCGATGGGAAGCCAGAATCATCGCCTTGCTGAGACGAATTGCGAGCCTTGTATAGTCGAGCCGGCAATTCGCGACCTGAGAAGTGGTAAAAGTAGCTCGATGCTTCAGCTCGAGCGCTTGAGGTTCGGACTAATCCTACGCGGCTCAGTCGTCGCTTTTCGAGCTATGTCTGATGCTACTGAAGGACCGCGCTACAAGCTTGCTCGTGAGCGCGGTCGAGATAGTTTTTCGAAGAGAATGACCTCCACACCAATCGATCTCCGCAGCGATACCGTTACCCAGCCAACAACGAGTATGCGTCAGGCCATCGCCAACGCTGCAGTAGGCGACGACGTCATCGAAACCGATCCGTCCGTTGAGCGGCTTCAAGACTTGTGCGCGGAGATGCTGGGCATGGAGTCGGCCATTTTCATGCCCTCGGGCACGATGACGAACCAGATAGCCATTCGCATTCATTGCCAGCCGGGCGATGAATTCATCTGCGAGTCGGGCTGCCATATCTACAACTATGAGCAGGCTGCCTTCGCCCAGCTGAGTGGCGTTAGCGCGAGAACGGTGGATGGGGAATTTGGCGTTTTGCATGTCGATCAGCTGCGTGATTTGATTCGCCCGGATAACGAGCACTTGGTCCGCACCCGACTCGTTTGCCTGGAAAACACGCACAACCGAGGAGCAGGCCGCATCCAGCCCTATGAGAGTGTGCTCGAAATCTGTGAATGGGCGAAGGAAAATGGTTTGCGGCGTCACTTGGATGGAGCTCGACTATTCAATGCAGCCGTTGCCACCGGAATCGACTTGCCTGATTGGGCCCAACATTTCGATACGGTTAGTGTTTGTTTCAGCAAAGGGTTGGGGGCTCCCGTTGGGTCTGCCTTGGCGGGACCGAAGGAATTGATCAAGCAGGCCCGCCGGGCTCGCAAGCTGTTTGGCGGAGGAATGAGACAAGCGGGAATTATTGCGGCTGGAGCCTTGTACGCTTTGGAACATCATGTCGATCGATTGGCTGAGGATCATGCCAATGCCCAGGTTTTGGCGGATGCCGTTCGTCAAAGCGAGGGGCTATCGCTACAACCTGAAATTGTGGATACGAACATCGTGATTTTCCGCGTTGATCCGAGTATGGGTTCGGCATCCCAATTTGTTGAATCGATGCGAGAGGAAAGGGTATTGGCTATGGCGACCGCGCCGCAACTGATTCGTTTGGTGACGCATTTGGATGTGAACGCGGAGCAGGTTGCCAGAGCGGGAGATGTGATCAAGCAGGTAGCGGCTCTCTTACAAGAGTAGAACAGGCATCCTGCCTGTATGCTAGATGTTGAGAACACAGGCTGGAAGCCTGTGCTACTATTAATGATCGCTCAACGAGTAGCTCCTTTAGCTTGGGCCGATGGTTTTTCCGGGACTAACGCGGGCTAAAGCTCCGGACTACGGATCATTTCCAGCTTTCGGAATCTCGTAATGTCAGTTCTAACCGTTAGGGACCTATGGTTTACAGGGGCCTCTCTTTTCTTTGAATTTTCCTCAGATTCCATAAGCTCTTGCCCAATGAAGAAGCGATTGCCCCTGAGCCTCCTATTAATTTTGGCCGTAACCTGCGTTCCATTAACGGTGCCTTTGGTGTCTGCCGACAAGCCGAATATCATTTACATCATGGCTGATGATTTGGGCTACGGGGATCTCGGATCTTTTGGCCAAACCGTCATCCAGACTCCGTACTTGGACCAAATGGCTAAGGAAGGAACCCGGTTTACGCATGCCTACGCGGGATCGCCGGTATGCGCCCCTTCGCGATCGGTCCTGATGACAGGCTTGCATACGGGGCGCACTACCGTGCGGGGCAACTTTGGGAAATACGGTGTAAAGGGCCTGGGCGGAGGCGATGGACGCGTGCCTTTGAATGCGGAAGATGTCACGGTGGCCGAAGTATTAAAGAAGGCCGGCTATGTAACCGGAATGACTGGGAAATGGGGATTGGGGGAGCCTGGTACTACCGGGCATCCGAATGATCAGGGATTCGATGAATGGTTTGGCTACTTGAACCAGCGCCGAGCTCATTCCTATTACCCGGACTTTATTTGGAGAAACAAGGAGCGGTTTGATCTACCCGGAAATTCAGACGGAAAAAAGGGAACCTACACCCACGACTTGTTCGCGGACTTCGCTCTAGAATTCGTTAGGGAGAATCAGGGCAATCGCTTCTTTCTATACATTCCTTACCTGATTCCACATAGCCGTTATGAAATTCCGGATACAGCGCCCTACACCAATGAGCCTTGGACAGAGGATGAAATAATTCACGCTGCCATGGTCACGCGAATGGACCGGGATATCGGGCGATTGTTCGCTCTATTGAAGGAGCTGGAAATCGACGAGGAAACGATCGTGTTCTTCTGTTCTGACAATGGAGCTGCTCAGCGCTGGGAAGGACGATTCGACAGCTCGGGGAGCTTGCGTGGTCGAAAACGGGATATGTATGAAGGCGGTATCCGCACCCCAATGATCGTTCGTTGGCCCGGAAAAGTCGTGGCAGGGAAAACGAACGACTTTCCTTGGTATTTTGCCGATGTTCTGCCGACCATAGCGGACATGGCAGGGGCTCAGATTCCTGAACGTCTGGATGGGATTAGTGTGCTCCCTTCGATTCTGGGAAAATCCCAATCCAAAGACCGCTTTCTCTATTGGGAATTTTTTGAAAATGGATTCCAGCAAGCGGTCAGATGGAAAGACTGGAAAGCGGTCCGTTCGGCTCCAGGCGAACCCTTGGAGTTGTATCATCTGGAAATAGATGAGTCCGAGACGCGCAACATCGCCTCAGTCCATCCGGATGTCATTGCCAAATTCGAGACTTATCTCAAAAACGCCCGAACCGAATCGATTAATTGGCCGGTGGAAGGGCAGTGAACGCTTGCTCGGGAAAGTAGCTCGATGCTTCAGCTCGAGCAGCGGGATTCTTTGAGAGGGTCTAAAAATTGAGTTTTTCGCTTGGTAGGGCTGACTGTCTCAGTCAGCCGAATTGGGAGAAGTTCAACGACGCGTCAGACTGGGGATAGTCAGCCCTACCAACTAAAGCGCGGATTGCGACCTATTGGACAATCTCAAGTTAGATCGAGAAGACGCAGGCTGAAGCACTGCGCTATGGACTCATTGGAATTCCAGCAAACTGAATGATTGCGGAGGGGCGAAAAATCGAATTTCCTTCGGATTAGTAACAACCCCATGATTCGAACTCCCAACTTTCCGCTTATCGTTTCTAGCGCGGCGTTCGCCGTCTGGGCCTGCCTGGCTTCCCTATTAGCTGCAGCTGAAGAGCGTGTTCCTTGGACTAACTCGAACATTCGAGGTACGCCCGAGCCACCGATGCCCTATGTGGCTGAGGCTGTGTGGCCCCATATTACATTCAATCAACCACTCGACATCACACTGCTAGAATCGGAGGGGCTTTTGTTCATTTCCGAACGTTTTGGCAAGATTTGGCGAGTGCCTGCAGACACGAGTGGAGAGGCTGAAGCAAAGACTTTGGTCGCGGACATGAACAACTTGTTCCCCAATCTGGATCGATTGCTGGGGTTGGAGTTTCACCCCGGCTTCTCAGCCAATCGAAGAGTATTTGTTTACTATGTAACGAAGAAACTGGGTCCTGGCTTTGATTGCGTCCTGGGAGAATTTAGAATGGACGAGGAGTGGAAGCTAGTTCCGCCCAGTAATGGGACCTTACTCCATTTCCATGGCGAGGGTCACACGGGTGGGGATATTCAGTTCGGGCCGGATGGATTGCTGTATATTCCGATTGGCGATCTAACACCTCCTTCTCCGCCGGACGCGAATATGGCTGGCCAAGATTTAGGGCAATTGGGAGGGAAGATTCTCCGAATCGATGTGGACGGAAAGGATCCAGACCTTCCGTATCGAATCCCTGAAGACAACCCGTTTGTCGATCTGGAAGGCGCCCGACCCGAGGTGTGGGCCTACGGATTTCGCAATCCGTGGAAGCTATGTTTTCATCCGGAGGCAGACGAAGTATGGCTTGGCGATGTGGGCTGGGAAATGTGGGAGATGGTCCATCGAGTAGTCAAAGGCGGAAACTATGGGTGGTCGATTATGGAAGGTCCTATGCCCACGAATACGGATCAAGATCCTGGGCCTTCGCCCATCACCCCTCCAGTAGTGGCGTATGATCATTATGAGGGAGCTTCGGTTACCGGTGGCTATTTTGTGACCGGCGATCGATTGCCAGAATTGAAAGGCTCGTACGTGTATGCGGACTACGTTACGGGAAAGATTTGGGCATTTGATGGAAGCGGATCGGCAGCAAGCAATCAGGAAATCGCCGATACGCAACAGCCGATTGTCACCTTTGGACTGGATCAATCGGGAGATCTTCTATTTTTACCACTGACTCGGGACGCCTCGTTGCAGCGTTTAGTAGTCGATCCGAAATCCGACGAGCCGGTAGAGTTTCCGAGGCGGCTTAGCGAAACTGGCTTATTCACCGATGCCAACAGGGAAATACCCTCTCCGGGCGTGTACGAGTTTAGCATCAAGGCTCCAATGTGGGCGGATGGGGCGGAGTCGCGTTATTGGGTCGGTATGCCAGGCGAAACGAAAGTGACCGCTTCTCTAGAAGACCGAAGAGGATCTCCACATGTTCGATACTACGAGCCCAAGGACATGACTCTAGCTAAGTCGATCCGCAAGAATGGTCGACTCGTTGAGACTCAGGTTCTCCATTTCGATGGCTATTGGCGGGGCTACAGCTACCAGTGGAACGAAGAACAAAGCGATGCTACTCTCGTGGATAAAGATGGCTTGTCGACCATCATCGACGGTGAGCCCTATCGTTTTGCGAGTCGGGCCGAGTGCTTTCGCTGTCATGGCAGCAATTTCAATCGTCCCTTGGCATTTCTGCCGGGGCAAGTGGACTTTGACAGTCAGATCGATCGATTTCGGAAACTGGAACTGGTCGACGACGTATTCGTTCAAGCAGCTCGTTCCCAGCCTTTGACGAATCCCTACGATGAGGGAGAGCCGCTCGAGCTGAGGGCCCGATCTTGGCTTCACAGCAATTGCTCGCATTGCCATAAGGTATCTGGAGGATCAGGACTGACGGCGCAAATGAATGCTGCTGTTTCGGATGACGGACTCGAGCTTATTGGACATGATCCGAAACGTGGATACTTTGGCCTTGAAGGCGCGCCGCAAATCGATCCGGGGAATCCGTATCGATCAATACTGTACTATCGAATCGCGACTAAAGGGGCGGGACATATGCCTATGATTGGCTTGCCGACACTTGACCCTGACGGCATACGTGTGGTGCACGATTGGATACGGTCAATGATGCCGGAAGCGCCGATTGCGAAGGCGACTCTTGATCCGAAGAATGTCGAAGAGGCATTAGCTCTGTATCACAAAATTCAAGTTGGAGAGCTTTCGGCGGCCGACAAGAAGCGGGCGATAGAAACCTGCCTTAATCACGAAGACCCCTTTGTGGTGAATCTTTTTGTGGGAATGGGAAAAGAGTAGATTTAGACAGGATACGCTTCGCTACTTGATGCCTCCTTCGTCGGCAGCATGATAGAAGAACGAATTTGGTTCATCATGTTGGCGAAGCCATCAAGTAGCCTCGATTGGTCGAGGCGTATCCTGTAAAATCGGATAGTTAACCTACCAAACCTAGAGATGGTTGTAGAGTTCTCGGCCGATTAGGGATAATCGGCCCTACCGCTACATTGTATCCAGATCTACTAGGATCTCTCTTGGGCTGGATCCGTTTTCCGGGCCAACTACACCGCGTTCTTCGAGTTCTTCCATGAGTCGGGCCGCCCGGTTATAACCGATGCGCAGGCGCCGTTGAAGCATGGAAGTCGAAGCTCGCTTGGTGGAACGGAGCACTTCTATTGCTTGAGGAAGCAGATCGTCGCCTTCCTCTTCACCGCCGCCAAAGCTGACTTCTTCGGGGTCTTCGATTTGCTTTTGCACTTCCTCGGCGAATTTCGGTGGTCCATTCGACTTGAGATTGTCGACAATGGAAGCGATCTCCTCGTCGGAGACGAAAGCTCCCTGTGAACGAATCAATTTGGAACTCCCGGGCGGGGAGAAAAGCATGTCGCCGCGTCCGATCAACTGCTCGGCCCCGGGACCGTCTAGAATCGTACGACTGTCGATCTTTGACGATACCTGGAAAGAGATACGGCAGGGGAGGTTGGCTTTGATGACGCCGGTGATTACGTTCACGGATGGACGTTGGGTGGCAATGACCAGATGTATGCCAGCTGCTCGAGCCAGTTGGGCGAGTCTCGCGATTCCGGTTTCCACATCGGCAGGAGCGACCATCATAAGATCAGCCAGTTCGTCTATGATACAAACAATGTAGGGGAATTTCTCTGGGATCTCATCGAGGACACCTTCGTCTCGCGGAACACTGATCTCCATCTGCTCCTCTTCTTGCTTTTCCGCTTCCGTTTTCTCCGTCTCCGGCTTGGAACGCCCGTTGAAACCGGCAATATTGCGCACGCCAGCTTTGGCGAAGGTTTCGTAGCGATGCTCCATCTCGTTGATCAGCCACTTGAGGGCTCCCGGCACTTTCTTGGGATCCGTGACCACCGGAATGAGCATATGTGGCAAGGAATTGAATACCTTCATCTCGACGATCTTCGGATCGACCATGATGAATCGCAACGTGTCGGGACTGGAATGAAAAAGCAGCGACGTAATAATTGAATTGATACAAACCGTTTTACCCGCTCCGGTCGCTCCAGCTATGAGCAAATGGGGCATCTTGGTGAGGTCGGATATGATCGGTTTACCGCTAACGTCCTTGCCGAGGGCGATAGGGATCTCCGCTTTCGATTTGGCCCAATCCTCGGATTCCAGAATCTCTCGAATACCAACTGGAGTCGGGTTCATGTTGGGCACTTCGATACCGACGCAGCCCTTTCCGGGGACGGGCGCCAGGATGCGAACGGACTGGGCTCGCATGCCCAGGGCGATGTTCTTGTCTAGATTTGAGATTTTTTCCACTCGCACGCCTGGAGCCGGATAGACTTCGTAGCGTGTGATTACGGGTCCAATATGTATTTCCCCCATGGTGACATCGACCCCGAATTCCTTCAGAGTACGCTGGAGCCGATCGGCGTTGCTGGTATGCTCGGTAGGAGAATTCGAGTGGTGGGGTTTGGCTTGAGGGGCCAGCAAGTCGAGGGGAGGGAAGATGTAGTCGCCGACGGATTGAGGGAGCTTAACGCGAGCCTTTTTGGTTTCCTCGGCAGCCACAATCTTGAGGACATCCTTGAGAGCCGGTTTTTTGGCGGGTTCCTCTTCCTCTGGTTCTTGAGGTGGGGGAGGTTGCTGCTCTTTTCGGGCTGGGATCGCGGGTTCCGGATCGACTTCGGGCTGGAATTTGGCTGACTTTCCTTTAGCGGCTGCTTTGCCTGCGGCCACCATCTCTTTGGCAGCAGCTTTTTCTTCATTGGCGAGGCGTTTCGCCTCCAAGCGTTGCTGCTTGAGGGTCGCTTTTTCTTCGTTTCGGGCCAGTTTCGCCAAGCGTCTCGCTTCTCGCTTCTCTTCACGATTGGAACGCCAGCGATCAAGCCAGCCTTGCAACAGGCTTTCTTCGTCGTTCGTTTCGCTGGTAACGCCTGGAGTGAGGACGAGTACGAACGTTCCGATAAATAGGGCTCCGAGGATGAGCGTCGTTCCAATATCGCCAATATAGGCGCGTACTGAGGCTGAGTATAGTATCTGCCCGAGCAATCCGCCGGGATCTTTGGCGTAGATGGTTTTGTCTAGAAAAAGGATATTCTGTACGGCCAGGAGTCCCGAAGCGGCGGCTATATTAAGCAGCATCCCGATCGTAATCGCCCAACCGCCCTGGCGCACTTTTCGAACATATAACCAGGCTCTCCATCCCAGAAATGCCGGTATAAGCCAGGCAGAGCCTCCCAGTAGATAGAGGCTGAATTGGCCGATTTTCACACCCAATAGGCCGAAGGCATTGGGTTCGAAGCCCAAAGAGGGATCCGTAAAGTTGTCAGGAATCTGGCGAGGATGGAAATCGAGTAGGGAAATTGCGAAAAGAGCAGCTAGCAGGGCGAATCCTCCGGCCCAGAGCCAACGGCTCCGCAATCGTGGCGACTTGATGTCGGATGAGGGTTTTTTGTTATTGGAACTGCGCTTTCTGGCCATATGGATAGGAGCTGAGACGAGGCAGTAGGGCACTCGAAAGAGCTAGGCTGGTCCGTAAAATGATGAAAAGACGGGTTTCCGAGAAAACTGCAAGGACGCTATGAGCAATCCGATTTACTTTAAACCAATTTATCAAGAGCGCGTATGGGGCGGCCGAAATCTAGAGGAGGCTCTGGGGCGCGAACTGCCTAAGGGTAAGGTGATTGGCGAAAGCTGGGACGTTGTGGATCGTCCTGAAGCGATGTCGGTGATCGAGAATGGGGTTTTCGCAGGGAGATCGCTGCGAGAAGTGATCGAAGATAGGCCGGAAGAAATAATGGGCGCGGGCTATGATCCAGGCCGTCCGTTTCCAATTTTGGTCAAATGGCTGGATTGTTCGGATCGTTTGAGTCTGCAGGTGCATCCTCCTGCGGATGTCGCTCCTTCTCTAGGGGGAGAGCCGAAGACAGAAAACTGGTATATCGCGGATTGCCGACCAGATGCTTCCCTCATTGTCGGATTGAAGAATGGAGTGACTCGCGACGAATTCGAGAGTCGTCTCGACGAAGGCACGCTAGAGAAATGCGTGCATCGGTTCTCTGTCAGTCCCGGCGAATCCATCCTAGTGGAAAGCGGAAGGATTCACGCAATCGATGCAGGCAATTTGATTTTAGAAATCCAGCAGAATTCGGATACAACCTATCGCGTTTACGATTGGGGCCGCGTCGGTCTCGATGGGAAGCCTAGGCAGTTGCACGTGGAAGAGTCGCTCAAATGTATCGACTGGAATGACTTTGAGCCAGAGACGATCTCTTTGGAGAAGGGCGAGCAAGCTCTGGCTGATTGCTCGGAATTTAGGCTCGTGAAATGGGACCTTGACGGTGGAGCGCGACCGTTGGTTTCCGATGGAGGCGAGCCAAGGCTTGTCAGCGTAACTGCAGGAAGCGTCCAAATTGCCGGCGAGGAGGTGAGTAACGGAACAACTATACTGTTGCCGGCTAGCTCCTCGTTTGAGCTAATCGCTTCAGAGGTGGCCACTGTATTGATAACCGACAAATTTGTCTAGATCTTAGAAGTTGAATACGTGCAGCCGCAATTCCCTGGCGAGAAGTCCCAGATGAAATCTGACCAACTATCGCATCGAAAGCTGATGGCGCGGAGTCGCTATCGAGGCGGCGTTGTTCGTTCCGCTCTTTTTCTAGGGATATTCCTCGTGGCCCTAATCACTCTTAGTTGGATGGTGGCCCTTCCTACGGTGATCGGATTTAAAATCGAGAGGGATACCGGCTACAAGTGGGATGCTGAGGTTCTAACCTGCAATCCGTTCGGGTTCGAGTTCCTACTCGAAGGTGGTTTCCTGCGAGACGCGAGCGACACGCATGAGGGAAGGCCGGTTCTAGCGATCCGGTATTTGAAGGTAACGGGTCCGGTAGACTTGCTCCTTTCTGGCGATTCGAGCCTGGATAAAGTCGAACTCGATCTAGAGCGGATCACGCTGATCAGGGATGAAAGCGGTACCTTGAACTTGGAAAGCATTTTGACGAGGATCCTTGGGGTTTCGAAAGCTTTGGGTGATGAATTGCCAATAGCCGAATGCCACCTTAAAATCGATACCGTAGAAATTCTTGATTACGCGTCGGCTTCCAAACCCTCGCGCAAAGCCCTCCGATTGGGAATCGACGCGGATGGATTCGAGGCCAAGGACGCGATCGGCCTATTCGGTCCATTATTCGAAATAATTTCCAGAGCAGAGTATTTACCCGATGAGATTGCGGATAGCGGCTACAAAGGGACGAACATGGCTCAAGCACGGCGTGGAGGATCAAATGAATTCCAGCATACGCTAAAAGGAGCTGGACCTTATAGAAAAACTTTTTGATTCCAGAGCGGTATTATCGAATGAAACAGTTAGGTAATCTATTGAGACTAATTGGAAACCAATATGGCGGAAAAAGAAGAGGAAGTAGACTTGGAAGCGGAGGAAGCGGAGTCGGAAGCAAATTTAGATGAAGCTCTGCCCGATTCAGGGCAAAGCGAAGAAGAGTCGGCGGAGAGTCAAATAAGCGAAGAAGCTCCAGACAAAGAAGAAGAATTGTCCATTGAGGAGCAGCTTGATAAGGCTAAAAAGCTAGCGGATGAGAACTATAACAACTATCTGCGGGCGGTTGCGGATCTCGATACATACAAGCGTCGCGTCATTCGCGAGAAGGACGACTTGAGGCAATATGCGGTATCCGGGCTGTTGGAATCTATTTTGCCGATCTACGACAATATGGCATTGGGGCTGTCTTCAGCTGAGCAGGTCTCGGATCCCAAGATTGTCGAGGAGGGCATTCGAATGGTGCTTGCTCAGTTCAAGGCAGTCTTGAGCGAAAATGGGATCGAAGAGATTGAGCCTGGCCAAGGGGACGCTTTCGACCACAATTTGCATGAAGCGGTCCAGACGCAGCCAAGCGACGACGTGGAAGCGGGCGCTGTACTGCAATTGATACGCAAAGGTTTTTCGCTGAACGGTCGATTGATCCGTCCAGCGACAGTTATCGTGTCCGGGGACGCTTCTGACTAGCTTGGGGAGAAATGCACGGCGAAGTAGAAAGTCAGGAATCGTGAAAGAGGATTATTACGAATTGCTAGGAGTCAGTCGGCAGGCTACTCAGGACGAGCTGAAGAAGGCCTATCGAAAGATGGCAGTGAAATACCATCCGGATAAGAATCCGGGCAACCAGGAAGCCGAGGAGAAATTCAAGAAGGTCTCAGAGGCGTATGAAGTCCTCAAAGACGAACAAAAGCGAGCCGCGTACGACCGCTATGGGCATGCTGCGTTTAGTGGCGGTAGCGGCGGTGGATCATCAGCAGGTGGTCCCTTTCATGATCCTTTCGATATCTTCAGCGAGGTGTTCGGGGGCGCTGGGGCAGGTGGAAGCATTTTCGAGGAGTTCTTTGGTGGTTCTGGTGGACGAGGGGCCTCTGGAAGGGGTGGGGCCCAACGTGGGTCCGACCTGCGCTACGATTTGGAAATCAGCTTGGAAGAGGCTGCTAAAGGGATTGAAAAAGAGATTTCCTTTAGGAAACCCGTTCAGTGCAGCCGCTGTGGTGGCAATGGGGCCGAGCCAGGAACCGGTGTAGTAACGTGTCCCACCTGTGGTGGCCATGGACAGGTAACTGCATCAAAGGGCTTCTTCTCTGTTCGCCAGACTTGCTCTACCTGTCACGGTAGCGGGAAAAAGGTGGAGAAGGCGTGTACAACCTGTGGAGGCGAAGGACGGGTAAACGAGACGACCAAAATTAAGGTAAAGGTTCCGCCAGGTGTGGATACCGGGTCCAAACTGCGTTCGGCCAATAACGGCGAAGCTGGAGCAGGTGGTGGCCCTTCGGGCGATCTCTACATTGTTATCCATGTTTCCGACCACGATATTTTCGAGCGCCAGGAAGAAAATCTCTTCTGCCAGATACCGATCAAATTTACCCTCGCTACCTTGGGTGGCACGATTGAAGTCCCTACTTTGATTGGCAAAGCCAGTCTGAAAATCCCTTCCGGTACGCAATCGGGCACTACATTTAGGCTTAAGGGTAAGGGATTGCCCAGCTTGCGTGGTGGCTATTTCGGCGACCAGATGATTCGCGTGGAAATCGAAGTGCCCACATCGCTCAATAGCGAACAGCGGCAAAAGCTTGAGGAGTTCGCTCTCGCCTGCGGGGATGCGGATGAACCGGTGGGAAAAACGTTTTTCGACAAGGCGAAGCGATTCTTCGATTAGGAGAGAGGCCGGTAGCGCGGCGCCTGAGCCCGTGTCCTTTCAAACCACCATTCCTGAACACGGTCTAAAGCGCCGCGCTACTGAGCCACAATTTGGGTCATAGTTTCCAGCTCGTCCGTAAAGCGATCGACGAGGTTTTCCGCTTCGTCTTCGCTCATAGTTCTGGGATCGTAATTCAAGGTCGCTTCGAGCTCTCCCGCGTAGACGGCCATGAGCAAGGTCGCTTGGGCGTGGGCTCGGTAGGGAGCCGTGGAGGTAATCCGTTCCATTACGGATCCTCCAGATTTTAATTTGCCCTCGGAATTCTTGAGCGGGCTATGGGGAAATTGGTGTCCCAGATTCGTAAGAGTGGCACTCGTGCGACAAATGTCGCGATGGCTAAATGAACGAATGCCTCCTGGCAAGAGTCGGCGTATCCAAAGTATAGATAAGTATATTGTGCCGAGGCGGCCTTTCTTGACGTATTGCATATCCTCCTTAGCCCGTCGTAAGAGCCTTGGTCTATTTGACAGTCCCTTGGCTTGGCGGTCGATAGAAACGATGCTAATGGCGTTGCATGCCGGGAGGGACTTGTCCGCTTTGAGCCGAAGATTTACGGGAACGCTTAGGCGTATCCAATCAGCGGGATCTCCCTCCCCCAGAGATTGTCTCCAGGTTCCTATAGCCGCATGAAAGGCTGCTAGAAACAGATCGTTGATGCTGACATCCATTTCTCGAGCGGATTTGCGGAATCGGGAATAAGATTCTTTACTGAAATATCTGGATACAAGGTGGGGCGAATGTTTTGGATAAGGGAGAGGTTCAATCGTGTCTCGGCTTGGCAGGAGTGGAGATACTTGGCGACGAAACAAGGAGAGAGCGATAAAGAATCCAGCTACTTTTATTGGAGCGATTGATAAGAATCTCGTTAAACTGAATCTCTGTCTCCCGCGGCGCTTTAGCCTATCCGGATCGGTATTTTGGATCTGAGCCCGTTCGTTGCCACAGCATTGATCGTAGGCGATGAGCAGATCGTGCAAAAACCGAAAGTACCCGGCCCCGTCGCAAAGGGCGTGGCTTTGGTTGACGTAGAGATCCCACTTATTTGGCTCGTAAATTACATGGAGGTGGAAAGAGGTTTCTTTTTCTGGGTCGTATGTGCCGAAATCTGGTTTGCAGGTATCGGTTTTTTCCCTGAGCCAGTGGATGGGGATTTCAGCTGAGGAATTGAGCTTCCAGCGCCGCCTTCCCAATACGCCCTTCTCTATCGTTGCTGTAAGATGAGGATGGAGCGGGGCTACTTTCTCCGCTGCCTGTGCGAGCTGATCGCGTTGAAGGTTGCCGGAGAACCGCGCCCGAATACAAATGTTACAGAGATAGCGGTCTCGATTTTCGTGGAAAAGGTATTCCTCGAAAACGGTTAGGGGGAGGCTTCGCACAAACGATAGGTTTCCGACTTTTGATTTACACGGCGGTTGGAATCCAGGAAAAATAGGCTGGTCATTGTTGGGGTCAAGTTTATCGCAGGAGATAGGTTCATTCCCTCCTTCGATGTTTCGAATTACGCATGAGATTCTTGATACGGCCAAATATTTAAATTTGGCCCGTTCGAATATGGTGGCTGCTTGGCCGCAATCCTATTATCGCAGGGAATTGATTCAGTTGAAATTTTTCCACAAGCGGATGTTCGTTATGAACCGTCCCGAGGACATTCAGCATGTGATGGTTGCCAATGCGTCCAATTATCGTAAGAGCTTGGCCAATCGGCAATCGCTAAAGCCGCTTCTAGGGAAAGGGGTTTTCGTGAGCGAAGGAAAGCTTTGGGAAAGGCAACGGAAAATCATGTCGCCCGCCAATCATAAGAAGCGACTAAAGGGCTATGCGGAAACCATGATGGATGCCGCCTCGGAAGTCGCGGATGATTGGGAGGGCAATCGTATTGGTGGCGAGGTAGATTTGATGGAGGAAATGACTTTACTGACCTCGGACATTATTACACGGACTATGTTCGGGGTAGTCCTTGGTGAAGGAAATGAGGCATTGTATCAGGCTTTTCAAGACTATTTGGCTTCGCATGGTCGCATTCATATAAGCGAGTTGATAGGATTGCCATCCTGGATTCCGAGGCCTGGGCAAGCGATGGGCCGATCAGCGGTACGCCAGTTCGACGACGTCATCGCGGGTGTGATCGAGGAGCGCCATAACCAAGATGAGCCGAAGGACGACCTTTTGCAAATGCTCGTCGATTTCCGGGAGGAGTCTGGGGAGCCGATGACTGGTCAATTGCTGCGTGACGAAGTGGCATCCATCTATTTGGCGGGGCACGAAACGACTGCCATTACTTTAACTTGGGCATTCTATCTACTGCACGAGCATCCTGATATTAAACAGAGGCTTTGGGACGAGCTAGCGAGTACGCTTTGCGGTCGCGATCCGACTTATGAAGACTTGCCAAATCTGCCACTTACTCGAGCCATCGTGGATGAAACGCTTCGCTTATATCCGCCTGTTCATGTGTTTTCCAGGCAAGCTTTAGGGGATGACGAGATATCGGGAATCCGCGTACCTAAAGGTTCGTTCATGACGATATCTTCGTGGGTTTTGCATCGCCACAAACTGCATTGGGAAGACCCGAATCGTTTTGATCCAGATCGATTTCTGCCCGACCGTTTCAAGCAGGTAAAATCGTTTGCCTACATTCCTTTCGGAGCGGGGCCTAGGATTTGCATGGGGAAGCATTTTGGACTGGTCGAAGCCACGCTTCTACTAGCTCTTTTTGCTCAGCGTTTTGAATTGAAGCTTAGATCGGAGCATCCTGTCGAACCGCTGGGACGTATGACTTTGAGGCCACACCAGGGCATGCCCATGAATGTGCTACAACACGAAAGGTGAGCTTAGGTAAGGACTCCAATTGCTATCGAAAGGAAAAGGATGTATGAAGTTAGAGCGAAATTGACACTCGAGGAGTTCCGCGTCGCAGAAAATCTCATATTCGAATCGGAGGGCCTTGAGATTTGGAATCTGCATGAAAATTTTGAAGAAAAGGGATATTGGGTACAGGGCATTTTCGAAAAGTCTTCCAAAGCTGAGGAAGGCATGGAGGCGCTACAGAGCCGATTGAATATCAAGAAAGACTGGTCAATAAGCGAATTGGCGAACGAGGATTGGAAAGAGAGCTACAAGGAGCATTTCAAGCCTTGGGCAATCGGAGATCTACATTGGGCTCCTGTGTGGATAAAGGGCGAATACGATTTGCCGTCGAATCATGAGGCCGTCTGGCTGGACCCTGGTATGGCTTTTGGAACGGGCAATCATGCAACGACCCGATTGTGCGTGGAGCAATTGATCGAATTCAAGAAGCAAGTGGATGGGGATTTGGATACCGTTCGCGTTGTGGACGCTGGATGTGGCTCAGGAATTTTGGCCATATCGGCTGCAAAATTGGGATTTCAGCGTATCGAAGGATTGGATATAGATGAGGATGCAATTAGGATCGCCAAAGAGAATGCCGCTTTGAACCAGGTAGAGGGGACGCGTTTTTACGTTGGCGATTTGCGAACCGGACTAGAAGCGGGACGCGCTGACTGCCTGTTGGCGAATATTCTGGCGAACGTACTCGAAGCCAATGCTCAACTGCTTGTTGATGCCTTGGCGAAAGGGGGGTGGCTCGTGCTGAGCGGAATCTTAGGCGAGGAAGTAGAGAAGGTGAAAGAGCGTTTCGAGGAGTTCGATTGCCTAGGAAATGGCGAAGTCAATAGGTTGGATGAATGGGCCAGTCTTAGATTTCAAAAAAAGAGTGGGAATTGACGCCTATCTATGTCTCTACCGCGTGTATTCCTCGACGGCTGCCGCAGTATCTTTGGCAAGCAATGGGTCAGACACGGCGACAACTCTCGATCCGCCCGCTTTTTTTACTTCATCGAGATTCCCTCGGTTGATTCCCCCGATACAGAAAAACGGTAGTTTCGGACTTTGCTGGTCAACCCATTGCACAAGTTCTAATCCAACTGGAATATAGCTCGGCTTAGTCTGAGTGGCAAATACCGGACCAACGGCGAAGTAGTCGAGCGTTCCCTCAGGCAGATCCATCACCTGCTTGGCTTGTTGTATTGAATGAGTGGATAAACCTAGGATTCGATTTTGGCCAAGCCGCCTCCGAGCCTCGATTGCAGGCGTGTCTTCCTGGCCGATGTGAAGACCCACATTAGGATAGCGAAGGCAAAGATCAATGTCGTCGTTGAGAATGAGAGGAGGTTGGGCCTCCGGCGATTGGCTTCGGATTTCGAGTATTTGGACGAGCAAGGATTCGCGTTCCTCGCGTGACTCGTTTTTGGCCCGGATCTGGATAATTCCCGCTCCTCCCTTTACGAGATCTCTGTATTTTTGGGACCAGTTGGATGGAGATACGTATCCAGTATCCAAGATACCGTAGAACGAGCATTCACTCAGCGAAAGCTTGGACTCAGGTTCTCGATCTGTCGTCCAGTTAGTCACCAGGAAATGGGTCGCCAGATATTATTTGGCCTTGGTTTCCTGCTCGGTTTCTATGGTTTTTTCCGAGTCCGCCGAGTCCGGCTTTTTGGAGCTCAAGAGCGTCGTGAGTCCGGTGTCTGTTTGAAGCGCAGTTTCCACGATGGCAGGTTCATCGACATCCTGTTTCCCGAAGCTGGAGACCATAATCTCAGTGGGCCCGATTTGATCGAAACTGAGAGATTTTTGAAGCAACCCAGATATGCGTGTTTGCAGTCTTTCGGTGGTTTCCTTGAGATTTTCAGGAGAAGAAAGACGAAGCGTAACGGATGTATTGATCTTTTTACCCGCGATTTTGACGACGGGTCTGGCCGCTTCGACCCAATCGTCCTTAAGGCATGTTTGCCGAATGAGGTCCTGAAGGGCTTTGCGGGACACCAAAACAGAGCCGGTCTCACTGGAAAAGGCGGTGAGTCTCGATTGGGGGGTCTTTAGTATGCTTCTAAGCCCGATTGTCAGTAGCAGCAGTACAGCGAAGATCCCTATGATGGCATAGGGGTGGAGACCGCTTGCAAAGTCGGAAGCCTGTTGGATAAATTCTGGCATCGATGTGGCCGTAGGCAGAGGAGGAGAAATCAGTCTTCGCCCTCTTTCTCCTCGGTTTCCTCCTCGGCCATTTTTACCCCTTCGATGATGACATCGACGTTGGCGACCGGCTTGCCCGTCATGTTGGTCACTTGCTTGGCAACGATCATTTGCAAGGTCTCAGCGGTCTTCGCCAGCTCCACTCCGTATTCCATGAGAACTCGAATTTCGATTTGGTAGTTGCCTGCTTCGTCTTCGGAAACGCGCACGCCCTTGTCGGATTCCTTGCTGGAAATTTGGGCTATAAAATTCTCAACGAAGCTTCCGCCCACCGCGAGGACGCCTGAAACATTGATCGCCGCCATCTTAACGATGGTTGAAACAACAGTGTGGTTGACTTTGATTTGCCCGAGCGATCCGTCAGGATGCTCACCGGTTTCTATAGTAGATTCTTGTGCTTCCATTTGCTTTTAGTTGGTTGAAATATAGAGGCTGGAATGCTTGTTTATTGAGGCCACCGAACGTTCCAGCCCTAGGTTGAGCGGCGATCTTCTCATTTAAGAATCGCTAATTCGCGAATTGTTTCAAGCGAAGAGACGAATTAGTGGAAAACTTCGCAAATAGAACGCTCTCTCAATCCAATTTTGGAGGATTTTTCATGAACTCCTCCATGAAAGCGGTAGTCGCCTCTCCGGCTTGAAATCGAGGGTCGCTGACAATCGCCTTTTGCAAGGGGATTGTGGTGTGGATTCCCCGGATCAAGTATTCGCTCAAGGCCCGGTACATGCGCTCGATAGCGACCTCGCGGCTGCGTCCATAGGTAATGAGTTTCCCAATCATACTGTCGTAGTAGGGAGGGATGATGTATCCGCCGTAGGCGTGTGAATCTACGCGAACGCCATGGCCGCCAGGCGCGTAATATAGATCGATGCAGCCCGGGCTAGGAATAAAGTTGCGAGCAGGATCCTCGGCGTTGATACGGCACTCGATGGCGTGATAGTTGTATTGCACTTCCTCCTGTTTAAAGGCGAGCGGTTCTCCACGGGCTATCTGAACTTGCTGCTTTATTAGGTCGATACCGGTGACTTCTTCGGTAACCGGGTGTTCAACCTGTATGCGAGTGTTCATTTCGAGGAAATAGAAATTGCCTTCAGGATCTACGAGAAACTCGATCGTGCCAGCGCCCTCGTAATTGGCTGCTTTGGTGGCTGCGACGGCAGCTTCGCCCATTCGCATGCGGAGGTCGTCATTCACGAACGGGGAAGGGGCTTCCTCGATAAGTTTTTGGTGGCGACGTTGGATAGAGCAGTCGCGTTCGCCGAGATGGACGACGTTTCCATGCTGGTCGGCTAGGACCTGGAATTCGATGTGACGCGGGTTTTCTATATACTTCTCAATTAGCACCTCGCCATTCCCGAACGCCTTTTCGGCTTCGCTGCGGGCGAGCGTGAATTCTTTGCGAAGGGAAGCGTCGTTGCGGGCGATTCGAAGGCCTTTTCCACCGCCTCCGGCGACCGCTTTGATCATCACTGGATAGCCGGTCTCGGTCGCGATTTGGACCGCTTCGTCCTCGGTTTGAACGGTGCCGTCGCTACCGCCGCAAACCGGAACTCCTACCTTTTTTACGGTTTCCTTGGCGATCGCCTTGTCGCCCATCATGCGTATCGACTCTGCGGAGGGGCCGATGAACTCGATGTTGCACGAAGCGCATTGCTCGGCGAAGTCGGCGTTTTCCGCCAGAAAGCCATAGCCAGGGTGAATCGCATCAACATCCGCGATTTCTGCCGCGCTTATAATTCGATCCGCTTTGAGATAGCTATCGGCGCTTTGCGGACCGCCAATGCAGATGGCCTCGTCCGCTAGCTGAACGTGAAGCGATTCCAGATCCGCCTCCGAGTAAACAGCGAGCGTCTTTATTCCGAGCTCGCGGCAGGCGCGAACGATGCGCAAGGCGATTTCGCCGCGATTGGCGATGAGTACTTTTTGCATGTGGGAAATTCGTTAAGTTCAATAGCTGGTCGAGGGCGACACAGCCGGCAGAGGAATTGGTTGCCAATTGTCAGTGTAACTGACTTGTAGCGTTTTTAGGCCAAGCGAAACAATTTTTGGCCATACTCTACCGGTTGACCATTCTCGACGAGGACTTCTGCGATAGAACCGCTTTGCTCTGCCTGTATCTCGTTCATGATCTTCATGGCTTCGATGATGCAAACAACAGTGTCATTCGAAACGCTGTCACCAGATTTCACGTACGCATCGCTTTCAGGCGAGGGTGAGCTATAGAAGGTGCCGACCATCGGCGAGGTGATGTAGCTAGCGTTGTCAGGCTCGGCATCCGAAGCGGCGGCCGGAGCGCTTGCTGGAGCTGGGGCCGGGGCTGAGGAGGCGGCTACAGGATGAGGCGCCGAGGTAACGATCTGCGGGACTGCCTCTTTGCCGGTGTCCCGCTTGATCTTGAGTTTGAAATTCTCTTCTTCGATTTCGAATTCCGATAGTTCGGATCTCTTCATCAAGTCTACGATTTGCTTAATTGCCTTTATTTCCAAAGCTCTATGGGAGTTGAGGTTGTTGATTGTGTCGGGTAGGAATTCGTTTTAGCGGTCGAAAGTGGACCAGTCATTCAGCGATTCGACTGTGGCTAGCTTCGTTTTGCCTACCTATGCCCGTAATGGGCGGGGGCGATCAGTCAATCCATAATCGATCGCCAGTTTTTCGATACGGATTCTGCCTCCTCTATTATAGTAGGGAATTAAACATTTATTCCGCTCAAACTTAAAGGGGAAAGGATTCGAGCCGAATAGGTCCATTTTCCCTGGTTCTCAGTCAGGTAAGAGACCGGTCCACGAGGGCTCGGACAGACTAAAATCCTCGGGTGAAAAACTTTTTTCAAAAAACACTTGCTTTCGGTTTTCGATGCGCCAGCTTCCGGAGCCTTCTGTTCTTTTCATGCCTGCTATTCAGCTAGCCTCGGACGAGTTTCGAGACCATTCATTTTTTTTGGAGAAAGTGCTTGATTTCGGTTAAGCATTTTACAGGTTTCGTCCTCCTCGTTCTTTTCGATGGCTTAGCAGGCGATTGTCAGAAGCAAAACACCGCGTTCACTGACGCAAATTCGCTTGACGGTCGCGTTGGGTTTTGAGACGAATGAAAGCTTTCCCTCATGGGATTTCCCGTTCTTTGAAATTTATTTTGTACGATTGATTGCAACCCCAATCAATTATTTAAGTAGATGATAAACAACTAGTTTTGTTTGTCAGCGTAGTTCAAGAATCCATGGATTCAAGAACTCTCTTTTCGGAGAGTTTGATCCTGGCTCAGAATGAACGCTGGCGGCGTGGTTCAGACATGCAAGTCGAACGGGATTGTTTAGTTAGCTTGCTAATTAAACATGAGAGTGGCGAACGGGTGCGTAACACGTAAAGAACCTACCCTTATGTGGGGGATAGCTCGGGGAAACTCGAATTAATACCGCATGTGGACCTCTTTCGCATGAAAGAGAATCCAAAGCCGGGGACCTTCGGGCCTGGCGCATAGGGAGGGCTTTGCGGCCTATCAGCTTGTTGGTGAGGTAATGGCTCACCAAGGCTAAGACGGGTAGCTGGTCTGAGAGGATGATCAGCCACACTGGAACTTAGACACGGTCCAGACACCTACGGGTGGCAGCAGTTTCGAATCTTTCACAATGGGCGC
>MDTA01026757.1_pt1 | contig 22139 bp, 10 predicted proteins | sample 811151 | NCBI WGS metagenome assembly MDTA01 (sample SAMN05326648, study PRJNA326480) | marine metagenome | isolation source: seawater | place: Indian Ocean: South | collected 2010
CGGACGAGCAGATGGAGGCTCTGTCCGATGAGGAGCTCGACGCGTTGCTGAGTGCTTCGGACGAGGGCGACGACGACGACGACGACGACGCGGACGCGGACGAAGACGAGACGAGCGATGACGACACGGTGATCACCACGCCCGCATCATCCACGTCTAGGGCGGCATCCACCCCGACGCCTGCGCCGAAAAAGCCCAAGGCGACGAAGAAGGCGAAGGCGCCCAAGGGAGAAGGCCCGATCGCGATCGCGCTCGGCGCCATCGGCGGGGCCAAGGACGCGTTCGCGTCCACCGCGCGCCGCGCCGTCACCGCCGCGTCCACCGCGATGCGACGACGCGCTGAGGCCATCGCGACGACCCCAAAGAACGAACTCGCCGCGCGAATCGCGCTCGCGAGCCTCAAGGGCGTCCGGGGCGCGGCGCTCCACGCCGTCGCCACGAGCTTCGCGGGATGTTACCTCCCGAGGCTCACGACGGCGGCGAAAGCCGCGGCGACGGCGTCCGTCGCCGCGCCGCTCCTCCGCCGCGCCGCCGTCGGATCCAAGCTCGCGGAGATCGTCCCGGTGTCCGTCGAGTCGGTCGGGTACGTTCTCGAGCTGGTCTCGCCCGTCTCCCCGGACGCGGTGACGGATGTCGCGTCTCGCGCGGCTCCCGCCGTCGCCGGTTTAACGCAGCTGGCGCGTCGCTTCGCGCGATCGCACGTCAGGTACCTCGTCGTCCGTTCGGTGCTCCGCCGAGTGGCGCGCGAGAGGACGCGGCGCGCGGAGTACGCCGTTCGCGTCGCGCCGATCGTTTTCGCGTACGGGGTCAAGAAGCCGTTGATCAAGCGTAAGAAGCTGCCGTCGCAGAGGGACGCGGCTTGGCTCGCGATGCACCGGTGGGGCAGCGCGGAGATGCGACGGGTCATCGCCGACTTTGGGGGATTCTACCGCAAGGTTGGGCAGATCATGGGCACCGCGCGACAGATGATGCCCGAGCCGTACATAGAGGCCTTCGCCGAGACGATGGATAACAATCCGCCGGTGCCTTTTCCGGTGGTGAAGAGGCTGGTGGAGCGTAGCCTCGGGGCGAAACTTTCGGAACACTTCTCCGACTTTGACGAAAAGCCGCTCGCGACGGCGTCCATCGCGCAAGTGCACCAAGCGACGCTCGCTAAGAATAAGAAGAAGGTGGTCGTGAAAGTGAGGATCGCGGACGTGCGGACGATGGTCGGGGACGTTCGCTCGATGCTTCACACCACGCTGGTGATGAAGCGCCTCGGGTTGGACAACGGCGTCGACTTCCCGACAATTTTCCGCGCGTACCTCGACGTCATCGCGGGGGAGTTTGACTTTACCGCCGAGGCGGCGAAGATTAACGAATTCCGCGAGCTGTTCGAAACGCACGAAATCAGCGACCGGGTGGCGCTCCCGGTGGTCATCGAGGACCTGAGCACGTCGGAGGTGCTCGTCATGGAGAGGGTGAGGGGGGTGAAGCTGCTCTCGGTGCTCAACCGCGCGAGGCGGCGGGGGCGGCGGCCGCTCGTGCCCGCGGCGGCGGCCAAGGTGCACGTGGACGGAGGCATCGGCTGGGACGGCGTGTTTGACACCATGTTCAAGTGCTGGTCGGTCATGGTGCTGCGCCACGGCCACTACCACTCGGATCCGCACCCCGGCAACTTCATCGTCGCCAAGGACGGCCGCCTGGCCATCCTCGATTGGGGCCAGACGCAGGTCGCTCCCGAAGCTTACCGGCTCCACCTCTGCCGACTGGTAGTGTCCATGGTGGCTGAGGATTACCCGAAGATCGCGGAGGAGGTTCGGTTGCACTCGCAGGTCCAGCTAGAGAGACCGACGACGGAGGCTCTCGCGGCGCTGTGCTACGCATATTTCGACACCCGGCCGACGCCCCTCGCAGAGGTGAACATGATGGACCTGAACAACTCGCCGTTTTTGCAAAACAGGATCACCCAAAACACCCAGGAGGGTTTCTTCACCATCCGCAGCGTATTCTTGCTTCGCGGCATGATGGCGACGTGCGGGGTGACCTCGTCGATGGTGGAGGCGTGGGAGGAGGACGCTCGGGCGGTGCTGAGGGCGAGCGGGGACAGGACGGTGCCCAGCGTCATTCGTAGCCGGTCGCGGCGGATGCTGACGCGGACCTGGCTCAGCCTGCAAAAGTCCCTCAACGTGGGCGCGGGTGCGAGGCTCAACACGCTGGAAGCGTACACCGCGGGTTCGATGGACGACGCGAACGTAGGGGCCGGGAGGGCGCGAGAAGATCCCCGTAGGATGAGTAGTCTCTGGTGAAGCAGTTTCGTAGTCTACCGATAAATTGTGGGTTCCTACTTCTCGTCGCCGAGCATCAAACTCTTGAGATCCTCGCCGCTCAACTCCGTCAGCCTGCCCGTGAACGCCCTCGCCGCGCCCTCCACCGCCTCGTCCGGATCCTCGAACAGCTCCGACAGGAACGGGATCGCCTCCGGCAGCAGCGCCAGGTACTCCTCCTGCAGCTTGTCCACCACCGCCCCGAGCGCGGCGAGCGCCACCAACCGCGTCCTCGCCGTCCCCTCCCGCGTGGCCAGCAAAACGCCCCTGTGCGCGGGTTTCCACAGCGCGTCGTCCGGAGCCGAGGCGATCATCGCGGCGACGCACGCGACGCACTCGCTCGCGAGCCCGCCGGGCGCCATGTGCTCCCCCTCCGCAGCCTCCGGCAGGGGTTCGCCGTCCGATCCCTCCGACGGCGGAACCGCGCGCAGCATCCGCGTCACCAGCGGGTGCAGCTGGTTGAACCGGCCGGCGTCGAGCAGCGCCTCGCCGCCGTCGTGCACGAAGAGCCTGCGAAGCGCGGAGAGCGCGTGCATGCGCATGCGCCACGTGTCCAACTCCGCGACGATCGCGGCGGGGTCCACGCCGGCGCCGGCGTTGCTCTTCTTCTTCTTCTTTTTCGACGGCGCCGGGTCGGACACGGGATCGAGCGCCGCCGCCGCGAGGTCCAGCAGCGGCGTCGCGAGGGGAACGAAAACCGCGCGGAGCGCGTCCGCGAGGGAAGACGCGAGGCGGAACAGCGCGCCCAGCCTTGTCCTCGCGGCGGGGGCGTCGGCTGCGCGCGCCTTGGCCCACTCGACAACCTGCGTAAACACCGGTACGAACGACGACTCGGTGAGCTGCAGGGAAAATGTGACAAAGGCTTGCACCGCGGCGCCCTCCACCTCGTCGACGGCGGCGGCGGAGCACCTGCCCGCCGGTGGCTCGCGGCGCACGTCGAGCGCGCGGAGTAGCAGCGCCACGAGCGCGCCGCGGTGCGCCGGGGCGGGCGGCTCCGTCGACGCGGCGACGGCGGCCATGCCCAGCGCCGACCTCGCCGCCGCCGCCCCGCCGCCGCCGCCCGACGCCAGGCACGAGTCGTACGCCTCGGCGAGGGGCTTGAGCAGCAGGCGGTGGGGGATCCGCCTGGCGACAATCTCACGCAGCGCCGCCGCGGACTGAGCCGCCTGGTACGCCGACGATTCTCTGTCGAGCGCGTCCTCGCCGTCGTCGGCGCCGACGGCTGGGACGAGCGCCGGGGATAGCAAAAGTCGGAGCATCTCCGGAAGGTACGGGCTGACAAAGGCGCTGAGCTGCTCCATGAGCGTGTCCACCGCCTTGAGCGCGGCGACGAGGACGGCGCCCTCGTCATCGCGGACGCCCGCCACCGCGCTCGCCTCCTCCTCCGCCGCCTCATCTCCCGCCTCCTCCGCCTCGGCGGAGGCCCTCGCGGCGGCATCCTTGGCCTTTGCCAGTGACGACGCGGCCGAGTTGGCCGTCTCCAGGAGCTTGGGAACGGCGTTGGGCAGGACGCCGACGCATCGCACGCCCTGCGACTTGACGATGGACGCGATGCAACCCGCGCCGGCGGCGACGACGGCGCGCGAGGAACACGAGAGGGACTCTACCGCCGCGGGCGCCGCGTCGATGATGGGCTTGTGCGCGTCCTTGACGCCGGCGAACCTGGACGCAGCCGCGTCGAGCGCGGCGAGCGCGGCGGATCTGGTGGCGTGAGAACCGGCGCCCGCCAGCTCGGCGAGCTTCTCGATCAACGCGACGCCAGCCTCCACCTCATCCGCCCTCTCCTCCTCCATTTCCTCCGCCTCGGCATCTTCGTCCTCCGTCGTCGCCGTCGCCGCCTTGCCGCTCCGTTTCCATTTCCTGTCCTTGGCTCGGGCCCTGCTCCTGGCGTCGCGCGCTTTTTCACCCTTCCTCTTTTCGTACTTGTTCGCCGGCGCGACATCCGCGGCGGCCGCGGCGTGCAGCCTGTGCGCGATCAGGCGGAGCGCCTTGCGACGCACGCGCCCGTCCTCGTGCTCGAGCAGCGGCGCGAGCGAGCGAAGGTACGGTCCGGGGGCGAGGAGCCCGTCGAGCGCGGTGAGAACCTGCCTCCCGCCCCGTTCCATTCGAGCCGCAGCCTTGGTATCCACGGGTTGAAGCCCGCCCGCGTGCTTGGAAGATTTTACCTTGGCCTTGGCCTTGGGAGATTCCTCGGCACCCGCGGTGGTCCCCGCCTGGAGGAGAAGCAGAGCGCATTCCGCGAGGTCGGCGTATCCCTCCTGGAGGCGCGCGGCGATGACCGCCGCCGCAGCCTCGGCTTCCGCGATGACATCCTCCTCATCCTGCCCCTCGGCGTTCTTCTCGACCGAGGCGACGGCTGCGGCGGTCTCGCGACGCGCAGCCTGTAGGAATGCGCGAGACGAAAGATGCTTGGAGGTGACCTCGGCGGAGAGCCAGACGATTCGGCCGCCTTCGTCGACGGCGCCCTGTGGCGAGATGGTTTAAATTGGGTCAGCGACTCGATTGTGGGTTGGAAAGATGTGACGGGTCCGGGTAATAAAACCCGCGGGCTCGTCTCTCAGTAGGAAAGCAGCAGATGTTTTCTCAACACGGTGCTCAACAAGAAGGAGCGCGTCAGAATCCTGACACAAGATTAGGAATTTATCATCAGCGAGACGAGCCCCCTTCGGGGGGCGTAAACCAAAATTGGGGAAAAACGGGCGAGCCGGGGGGAAATGCTAACCTTCATGGTAGCCACCAGAGCGTCCACGGCACCGGATGCCGTCTCCCGCGACAGTAACAAAGCCGCGAGGTCCAACACCCAAGCCGCGGACTCGGTGAACGTGTTGTCCTGCTCGAACTCGGCGATCGCCTCCGCGACGCGAACGCCCGCCTTCTCCGCAGCCTTTGCCGCCTTCTTGGCCCTCTTCGCGGCGGATGCGGCGGCAGCCTCCTCCAACTTTCTGAGCTGACCGAGCAGCAGGAGCAGAACAACGGGAAGGCCCTCTCCCTCGGGGCACGCGCGGAGCAGCGCGAGGCACAGCGGCGCGCGCCTGTGCTCGGGAGCGTCCGGGAGCGCGTTGACGACCTGCTCGGCGGCAGCCTTGATGCCGAACCCTCCCTCGATCCAAGCCGGAACGACGGCGGCGAGAGCCTGTTCCAGCGCCCTCTGCGCGAGGGGATCGTCAGTGGCGTTGGACGCCCGATGCGCCAGCGCGGCGCTCACCTCGAGGACGTGTTCCATCACGCCCACTGCGTCGTTCTTTGCGACGGCGGCGAGGAGCGCGAGAGCAGCCTCGCGCGCCGGGCCAGCCTCCGCCTCTGTCACGGCGCGAACGATGAGCCTCACGTCGTATCCGGCGTTTGAACCTTTTTGGCGCTTACCCGGGGTCTTGTTGAACGGGGCCGAATCCGGTCCCATCGCGTCGCGGGCGAGCATGTCCAGGGTGGACAGGACCACTGCCTGCGAGTAGCCGCTCGCCGCGCCTCCCCCCGGGGAAGGAGCGACGTCCTCGTCGTCGGAGTCCCGGCCAACCTTGGCGCCGAGAGACGAGTCGCGAGCCGCCGCCGCCGCGTCCAACAGGCTCGCCAGCAGCTCCTGGCACGGCCCCGCGAGGTCCGCTCGCGAGTGCACATCCCCCGGCGATTTCCATCCCACGACCTCGAGCGCCGCGACGGCGACGGCGACGGCATCGGAACCGTCGGCATCCCTCCCCGCCGCGGCTGAACCCTTGGATCTCTTGGTCGAGGGCGACGCAACCGTCGTCGTCGCCGCCGCCGCCGCCGCCGCGCGAACGAGGCTGATGACGTCGTCCGCGAGGAGTTTTAACGCGTCGATCGCGTCCCTCACCGCGGCCCGCGCGCCGGCGTCCGCGTCGGAACCGACCGCGGTGAAGAGGATGCGGAGCAGCTCGCCCCTCCTCGCCGCCGGGAGCGAATCGACGAAATCCGGGGTGGCCCGGCAGACGGCGGCGACGCGAGCCGGCGCGGGCGACGGAGCGACGAGCGCGGACGTGAACACGCGCCAGCTCTCTGAGGCGCTCTCGCCCGACGTCGCCGCCTTGCTCTTGGCGTAGTCGACCGTGAACGTTTCGATGATCTCCACGGCGAGCTCCGCGGCGTCGCCCTCGCCCCGCGCGAGGCACCACCTGAGCGCGGGCGCCAGAGCCTCAGCCTTGCTCGCGTCGCTACCCACGCCCTTGAGCGCCGCGACGAGCCTGCGACCGCCGTACGCCCCGAGCCTCGGCTCGATCGCGTCACCGCCGCCGTCGGAGATGCCGAGCGACGCGAGCGGCGCGAGAATATCGCGCAAGGCGACGTCGGACTCGTCCTTGGACCCCGCGTCCTTGAAGCCGGCGGCGAGAGCGTCGCACAGCGCGGCGCCGGCGTCGACGCTCTTGGTCACGCTGCCCACGTCGCCCGCCGCGTCCTTGAGGGACCTCCACACCGCCGTCGCGCCCTTCTTCTTCGCACCCGTGGAAGAGCCCTTGGGAGCCAGCGCGACGATGGCGTTCGCCGCCGCCGCGCGCACCGCCGGCTCGGCGGCGGTGCACGCGACGGTGAGCACGGCGAGGACGCTCGTCGTCGCCGCCCCGTTCGCGCCGCCGCGGGTCGCGAGGAGCTCGAGCGCCGTGCGAGGAACCTCGGTGGAATCCGCGGACGGATCGCTCGCCGCGCGAGTGGCGAGGAAGCCGACGGACGACCCGCCGCCGCGTTCGACGGCTCCGAGTAGGGCGTCGAAGGACGCGGCGAACCGGCCTTTGCCCGCGGCGCCGTCGGCGATTGACATCCTGGAGAAAGCCTCGTCGAGGACGCCGGCGGTGGCGCCGGAAGAGGCCACGCCCACCGTCTTCTTTCCGCTCCTCTTGCCGTTGATCGTCTGCATCAGTCGGTGCAGCGCCGCGCGGGCGATCGGCGGGGTCACGCGCGGGTTGTTGCGGGCGATCGCGCGGGCAACCTCCGCCGTGAGAGGTTCGTCCAGGTTTTCCTCCGCGGCACCCTCCGAAAAATCAGCGGCGCCGCCCTCGGTCCAGCTGTCCCTGAGAACCGCCCAGAGCGCCTGCCGAACGCTCCCGTCCGCGTCCATGTCTACAGCCTCTCGCATCGCCAGCAGCAGGTTCGCCCTCGCGCCGGGTGATCCGTCCCGCCAAGCCTCGAGCGCCCAGAGCGTGAGCTCACCCTCGCCCCACGCGCCGACGCCCGCGGCGATACCCTTGGCGACGGCGCCAATCACAACCGCGTTCGCCGCGGCGTCGCTCCTCGCGCGGGCCTCCTTGAGCGCGGCGGAGTCCTCGGCCTTTGTCGTTTCGGTCGACGCCTTTTTTCCCTTCTTGCCCTTGGCGGGCTCGGGCGACGCGGCGCCCGCGGCGTCCTGCGCTTTGGCGAGAGCCGCGTCAAAGGCATCCGTCCTGAGCTCGGCGAGCGACGGGTGGAGGTTACGCTTCGCCGCCGCGATCGTCGCCCTCGCCACCGCGCGTGTCGCGGGGGAGAAGACCGCGTGACCGAGCGCGAGCCCCGCGGCGCGTCCGGCGAGGTTGCCGAGCGCGCCGCGATTATCTTCGACGGGGGGTTTGTCGTCGGGATCAGCCTCCGAGTCCGACTCCTCAGCCTCGGAATCGGACTCCTCCCGGTCAACCTCGACGCCTTCGCCATCCTTCGCCCTGGGGAACGGTAACGCGAGGGTGCCGCACGCGAGCTTCACCAACCTCTTGGCCACGCCGCGCTCCAGCTCGGCTGTCTCGTTTTTCCCCACGAAATGCGCCGAAGCGACCCGCAAGCGTTCAACCGCAGCGGCGAAGAGAGCCTCGTCGTCTCCCACGGCGACTCGTAGCCCCGGAAGCGCCGCGGCGAGCGACGCGATCCTGGGGACGTCATCCGTGACCCTCCTGAGGAGGGCGCCGGAGATGATCCCCGGGGCTGGGGGCGCGTTCGACGATTTTCTCGCTCCGCCCGACATGACCTTTGAAGCGGCGCCGCTGTTGCGAAGTTCCCGCAGCGCCGCCTCTCGCAAACCAGCCTGGGGGTGATCCAGCGCGGCTCCTAGGGACGCCGCGTGCCCGGGAAGCGGACCCGCGGCGGACCCGGCGAGCGCCTCCCTCAAAAAATCGGCCGCAGCTTTGCCCTCCTCGTTGCCCTCGCCGTCCTTCGTCTTTAGCCGTCTGGACGCCTCGCCGAGGACGTGGTCCACGGCGGCGGAACACGCCAGGGGATGTTTCACGTCCACCATACGGATCGACCTCGCCGCCACCTCGCGCCCGTGCTCCGCGCCCGCGGGAGTCGCCGCCGCTGAGTCCACGCCGGAACCCGACCCGAGGGTGACGAGTTCCCGGACGAGCGCCCTGACGGCGACGTCGGACAGCTTCACCTCGTTGACGACGCCGCCGAGAACGCGCTCGTAGTTGGCGTGTTGCGTCGCGGACTGCGCGAGAGCTCTGACGAGGGGAACGACCAGCGATTCCGCTTCGTACTTTTCGCACATGTCCGCCACCCGCGAGGGGAGGTCGGGCATCTTTACCAAGTGCTTGAACGCCCGGGAAGGCAGGTCACGGATCCGCTGCGAAGCGCAGATGGCGAGGAGCGCCTGAAGCGCCTGCGCGTGAAGCGGCGCCCTCGCGCCCTTCGCCACGCCCTCCAACAGAGCCTCCGTCAGGGGAAGCGCGAGGCTCGCGCTGATGCTGAGCTGAACCCCGACCATCAGAGCGCCCGCGTATTGCTCCGCGCTGGCGGCGGGCGCGAGGCCAGCCTCCAGATAAGGGAGCAGCCGAGGGACAACCGATGACTCAACCTTCTTCATCTCTGCGATAGTTTCGGTGAGCAGCACGGCGTAGAAAGACGACGCGGAACCGGGGACGCCCTGTGCGAAAAATCGGGGTTGAAGATATCGTTGTCAGTGGTGGATGCGCGAGGGGGCGAGTCGGACTCAAGGGGGGCGGTGAAAAGTTTCCAGGAAAAATGAGAGAGAGCACTCAAGACAACTCCAGCCATTGCTATTCGCGCAGTACGTTGCGAGCGGAGGCAGTGGAGCGCCGACAGGCTATCTCATCGAGTGTATCGTCATCTCCCACCGCGAGGCTAGTCTGTCGCGGCGTGGTTTGAGCCACGAATGGCAGCCGCATCAGACGGAAGAAAAAGCGGTGGGTGCCGGGCCGCGGCGAGGATCGAACAAACTCGAGGGGTTGCGCGCGAGGTTACCAAAGGGGGGACGCTCACCTTCTGCGAAGCCGCGGTCGCCGCGGTGTCCGCCACGAACGAGAAGAACGCCATGTCCCTCAGGGATCGCTGCACGAGTCGATCCCTGGGCGGCGCAGCGCCCGTCTCCTTCACCCCCTTGAGCCAGTAGAAGGAGGTGTTCTCCAGGTTGCACAGCTGCACGAGCTTGACGAACTCGGGGGTACTGTGGTAGGGCAGCGCGCACGTCACCGCCGCGTCGACGTTGTGCACGTGGATCTTGTACCGCCTGATGAGATACTCGAGTGTCTTCGTCGCCGCCGGGTTGAGGTAGTAGCCGCTAAGCAGACGCAGGTACCCCTCAATCTGTTGGTCGAGCTTTGCGTTCGCCTCCCTGTCCATCAGCTCGCGGTTCTGCTCGCTTCCGGCGCGACTGAACAGCGACTTGCTGTACTGCTCGAACCTGCCATCGAGCCTGGTGAGCTCGTTGAACCCTGCGATGGGAATGGATCGGGATCGTGAGCGCCGGATCCCGCATCGATCGGGCGGTCAAGGGGTTACATACTCGCGCGCGGCTGCCCACGGCGGCGGAACGCGAAAAGCGCAATCCCTCGAAAGTGGGCGGCGGCGGCGGTTGCGGGGTTGGATGTCTGGTGCCCGTGCGCGTCTCGGCACGGAGATGCGATGTGCGCGGCGCGGGTTCCGATACGATGCGCGCGTACCTTGAAGGCCGACGGAGTAGATGGTCTGCAGGTCGATGTCCGCAGCCTCCCTGATGTCGTACAGTAGCGACGCCTTGCCCCTCAGCCGCTCCTCCTGCGGGCGAGATGCCGCCACGACCTGCAGCTGGCTTGCCAACGCGGACGTCATGTCGCTCGAACCCGTCGCCTCGCGTCCTCCTCTCCGGGCTACGAGCCGGTCACCGCCCCGATCGGTCTTCGAGCCGGTGGTGGCCGAGTCGCGTGCCAGGCCCTTCGCGGCGGCCCGGTGTGTGCGCTCGAGTTCGACCGGCGTTGTTGTTTGCCTCTTTCCCACCGCGCTAGGCGCCGACGGGTCACTCCGACGTGCGACTTAGGGTATAACCCGCGGTGCTGTCCTCCCTCCTCACCCAGTGTTCGTCGCGCCCTGTGAGCGACGCCCCGCGGTTAACAGTCGGCACCATGGAAGCCTACCGCCGCGCTTTTATTCAGACCGGGAGCCTGGCCCCGCTGAAGCACGTCATGGTGCGTCGCTCGCCCAAACCCGCGCGCGAAATCGCCCTCTCACGCCACGCCACGGTTGAATTTGGTTTTCGTCCCCTCGTTGACGCCGGCGACCCGGTTCCCCGCGCGACAGGCTGGCGTGTTCGTCATGGCCTTCGGCATGGAGCACTACTTTCACCACAAGTACCATTCGCACGCCGAGGGGGCGCACGATCACAAGGAGGCGGAGGTCGACATGACCAAGGTGGACGCTGCCCTTCCCGCTGCTGCGGCGGCAGCCATGGCCGAGAAACCCATGCCTGAGAAACCCCTGCCTGCGGACATGGACGCGCTCACCGCGGAGATCAAGTCCCTCAGGGCCGAGATCGGAACCCTGCGCGCCGGAATGCGCGAGGCTGCGGAGGAGGCTAACAAGAAGAAGTAACCTTCCGGGGTCGAGCGGGTCCTCACCGGGTTTGTGTAATGAGTGTATATTCGATTTGGTTTGGTTTCAACAGGATGCGCGGTCGGGACCTTCCCGACCGACGACATCCCGAACGCCGAGGCGCGACGAAACAACGCGCCCACCTTTTCAGCGCGTCCACCGCGCGTCCCGGCTCTGGCACGTCGCGTCCTCCATCGTTCACCTAAACTCTTCCCGCCGTTGGAACGTCCGTCAGCTCTCGACGTCCACCCTCCGCCGCTTGGACGCTCCGCCGCCGGTGACCTCGTCCTCCTCGTCGCCGTGCGCCACCCCTCCATCGCCGCGCGCCCCATCCGCGCGTCCCATCTCGCTGTCCTCACCGCGGCGTTCCCCCCGCGCGTCGTCGCTGCTGGGCGAGTCCGAGGACGAGCGGTCGCTGGACGCGGTGGGCTCTTTCCCCGCGTGCTTAAACGTGCCGACGTCCATGGGCGCGTCGATCCAGTAGGACCTGCGCTTGTTCGCCGTCTCCCTGCTGCACAGCTGCAACGACCTGCCGCGGTACTCGAGCAGGCGCTTGAGGCACTCGCCCGCAGTGGGCCGCGCCGCCGGGTCCTTTCTCAGGCACTCGGAGGCGAGGTTGAGGATGAACTCAATCTCCTCCTCGCCCATCGCCCGGCGCCGCTTCTTCTTCAGCTCCTTGACCAGCTGCTGGCACATGATCCCGAAGCCGTACATGTCCGAGCTGATACCGTAGTCCCGTCGCTTCACAACCTCCGGCGCGCGGTACTTCGGGGGTCCTATCTTCGGCGTGAGCACGGGGTTAACGTCGTCCCGCGTCGCATCCGGCATTGTCCTCGCGAGCCCAAAGTCGCAGAGCTTGGCCGTCTCGTACCCGCGCGTTATCAGCACGTTCCTCGCCTTGACGTCCCTGTGCACGTGACCCGCCGCGTGCAGCCTCACCAGCGCCCTCGCCACGTCGCTCAGCACCCTCACGACGTCCACCCTGTTCACCACGCTCCTCGAGCGGAGGGAGTTGCTGACGTACTCCATGACCATGAAGAGCTTTCCGTCCTCCTCGTACGCGCCGAACACCGCGACGATGTTAGGGTGGGGAAATCGTCTGAGATAGTACATATCACGCTTAAGACCGGCCACGCGGTCGGGTTTCAGGCTGGAAGGTTGGACACGGGCGGTCAGCGTCGGGCCAACCGGGCCGGCGTCGGGAGGATAAAAATAGGGGTTAGGGGCGGGGACGCGGAAGGGGGACGGCGCGGGCACTCACTTCCCGATTTCCTTCACCGCCACGCTCGTGCCGAGCAGCGACGCCTTATACACGTTTCCGAAGCTGCCGTCGCCGATCTGCTCCCACTCCCGCTTGGACGAGAGGTCCGAAGGGTCGAAGCAGGGGTCCCTCCACGGCTCGGTCATCTTTACTTTTGGCAACCGGGTAAAATGTGGTGTCAGACCCGTGGGCCGAGAGACGCCGACGCCGTGTGCAGCAGTGCAGGGCCTGGGTGTTCGCGGCGCCACGAGACTCGCTCGACGGGCTCGCCGAGTCCCGTGGGCGAAACGATATCCTCCCCGAAACGGGACGACGGTGTCGTGCTCGCGCCTGAAGCACTGATCTGCGTAGGACCCGTTTGGTTCGGGACGAAATTGGAAACCCTGGAAACCCTCGGATCCTGTGTGGAAACTTCGACAACGTCGCGTCGCCTCGCCGCGTTTCCCGAGCCCGCGCGCCGCAAACCGAGCGCACTGCGAGCCGCCTCGCGCCGGACGATGACTTCGGTCGCGCTCGCGCCGGCGCCTCGTGCCATCGGGCGCGGCGCTCGCGCGGCCCCGCGCGCCCGGGTATGGTCGATGAGCGCGCCGCGCGCGGGTTCGGAGGCGCGACCCGGGCTGATAAGGTGCCGTGCGCAGGCGTCATCACCATCGCCCACCGCCGAGACCGCGTGCTCTTCGCGGCTCACCTGCGCGGAAGTTCCGAGAGGCGACACCGCGGGCGCGATGATGACGCTCACCGACGTGCGCGTCACCGTCGGGGACAGGGATTTGCTCGTCGGAGCCAACCTGCGCGTCGAGCCGGGCGAGACGGTGGGTCTGGTGGGCGCGAACGGGTGCGGCAAGTCCACCCTCCTCCGCTGCGTGTCGGGACTCCGATCGCACGACGCGGGCGAGCTCAGGGTGGCGCAGCGCGCGGACGTCGGGTATCTCGAGCAGACCGCGGTGAGCGGCTCCAAGCTCACCGTCGCCGAGGAGGCGCGCAGCCGCATGACGCACGTCAAGGCGGCGCAGGACGCGGTGCGCGCGGCGGAGGAGGCCATGGCCGACGGCGACGCCAACGCCGCCGCGATGCTCGTGGCGGCTAACGACGCGTTCGAGGCTGTGGGCGGAAACACCGTCGAGCGGAGGGTCGCGGACGTGCTCACGGGCCTCGGCTTCGCGAAGGAGGCGTGGGACAGGCCGTGCGCGGCGCTCAGCGGCGGATGGCAGATGCGGGTGGCGCTCGCGAGGCTGCTGCTCTCGCCCGCCGGGGACAGCCGAAATTCGGGCATCACCGGCGGCTTCCTCCTCCTGGACGAGCCCACGAACCACCTCGACGCGCAGGCGAAGGAGTGGCTCGCCGGGTGGCTCAGGGCCTACTCCGGGACGGTGCTCCTCGTGTCCCACGACGAGGCTCTGCTGGACAAGGGCGTGGACAGGCTGGTGGAGGTGCGAGGGTCGAGGCTGCACGGGTACAGCGGCAACTACGCCAAGTTCCTCGAGGAGCGCAAGCAGCGTCGGGAGGTGGCCGCGAGGGCCGCGTCGAAGGAGGCGGCGAAGGCGGCCAAGCTCGAGCAGTTCGTGGCCAAGAACAGCGCGCGCGCGTCCACCGCCAAGGCGGCCAAGAGCAAAGCCAAGCAGCTCCAGGGCGTGCTCGAAAACTTGGAGGAGTTGGAGGAGTTGACTGGCGGCGGCAAGGACCTCGGCGCCGGCCCGGGAGACGCCAAGCGGGTCACGTTCCGCCTTCCCGATCCGCCCGACGGCGCGAAGGAGGCGCTCATCCTGGAGAACGGGGTCGTCGGCTACGGCGGCGGCCTAGAGCCGCTCATCACGGGCGCCGGTCTCAAGGTGAGCCGCGGCGACAGGTGGCTCATCGTCGGTCCAAACGGCGCGGGCAAATCCACCCTCCTGCGAACGCTCGGCGGTAACCTTCGGCTGCAGGGCGGCACGCTGGCGCACGGCGAGGGGACGCGCGTGGGATACTTCTCGCAGGATCTCGCTCAGGAGCTCCCGGTGGAGGAGACGCCGTTGGTTCACGTCCTGAAGGTGGCGCGCGCGGCGGACCCGACAGTGACGGAGCTCACGGCGCGATCGGTGCTCGGCGCTTTGGGGCTCTCGGGTTCGGCAGCGAAGGACCGAAAGATCGGGGAGCTCAGCGGGGGCGAGAAGGCGCGCGTGGCCCTGGCCGCGTTCGTGTTGCGTCCCGTCAACGTTCTCCTCCTGGATGAGGCTTCTAATCACCTGGACACCGCCGCGATTGACGCTCTCACCGGGGCTCTGAGAGGCTGGGACGGAGCGGTTGTCGCCGTGACTCACAATAAAACCTTTGCGGATGCTCTTGAGCCGACGTTCGTGGCGAGGGTCGAGGCCGGGGCGATGAAGACCAGAATGGTCACTGGCGGGACCCTATCTAAGAAGGATTTCTCTCCCAACGCGGTCGCCACCGGCGGCGTTGCGGGTGCGGTGGCAAAGCCAAAGGAAGCTCCCAAGGGTGCCAAAAATGAACCGGAGATGACCGAGGAGGAAATTGCGACTGCCGAAGCGGCGGCGAAGGAGGCCAAGGCTGCCCGAGACAAGCTACTCAAGGAGGCGAGGAACGCTCCGAAGACAATCGACAAAATCGAACGCGCGCTGGCAGTTCTGGAAGATGACATCGCCGACATCGACGAGCGGCTGATGAAATGCGGCTCGGATGTCGCCGCGGCGGTTGAAATACAGAAGGAGAAGGACGTAAAAGTCGAAAAGCAGGCTTTGTATTACGCCGAGTGGGAGAGGTTGGAGGAGGTGATGGCGGAGGCCGAGGCAATCGCAGCAGAGGCGTAAGATTAGTCGTTCTAACGTTGATATTACTTACTTTAAACAAACAGGGAGCGAGCGTTGCCCAACCCCTGCGGGTGGGCGTTCCAAACAAGAATAATTATCACAGAAGGATCCGGGCGGACGCGCGGGGCTGCTTGCGAGTTTTCACTCACACCTGCGGCCGGGTCTGCACCACGTAAATCTCCCCATCCTTGACAACGCCTTCGATGTCTTGCGGCTGGCCGTCCAGCGCCGCCTCGATCGCCACGCCAGCCTCGGCAATCTTGGACAGGAGCTCGGTCCTGAAACCCTCGTCCCAAACCAGGGGATCGGTGGCGTAATCCGCGTGGATGGTCTCCTCCTCGTCCATGGGCACCGACTCGTACAGGCCCGCGCCGGCGTACCCCTCAAGATCCTCGCCGTTGGAGTCGGACCTGAAGATGAGCGTCTGCCTGGGGATCTTAAGCATCACGCTCTTGCTGGGGAAGCCCAGAATCCGCGGGGTCTCGCCCGAAGTCTTCTTGACGGAGAAGGACAGAGCGCGGCCCGGGTAGTTGCCCACGAGCGCCTCGCCCAGGCCCATCACAACCTCGGCGTAGAGCTCGGTCTGGTCCTTGGAGGACGGGTTGACGGTGTGAATGACGAACGCGTAGTCGGCGTCGACGACGGGCTGCACGAGGACGCTCATGCGCAGGTCGTCGTGGTCGATGCCCACGTTGCGCAGCGACACAAACGCGCGATCGTTCCACTTGGACGCCCACACATCCGTCAGAGCGCTCCACGCCTTGGCCCAGCGATCCTCGTCCTCGGGGGCGGGGATGCCGGCGGCCACCATCGCGGCCTCGATCTCATCGAGCATGCCCGCGGGCGCGATGATGTGCTTGACGCACGCGCGGCACGCGGCGAGGGAACGCTCGAGCGCCGTCTCGGAGGAGTCGTCGATGGCCGCCACGAGCGACGCGAGCTCAGCTTTGATGCCGGCGTTGACGGCGTCGTCGAGAACGTGCTCCATGGTCCCGAAGGGGATGACCATGGACTTGGGGAGGTTAATCCAGGCCGGGATCTTACCGCCGCCGAGGCTCTCGTTGAGCGCGAGGGTGTTGATAGCCTTGGCGCCCACGACGCCCTTCTTGAACTCCTGGAGCGGGACGCTGAACTTGCCGCAGAAGGGAATCTTGGCGAGCTTGAGGCCCTTGGGCACGCTAGAGACATCGCCGGCGCCCGCGCCAACGGCCACCGCGGACGCGTCCACCTCCTCCCAGACGACCTCGTCGCCGCCCATGACGGAGGCGGACACGGGCTCGCCGTCGAGCGCGGCGAGGCTGTCGAGCACCGCCTCATCGTAGCAGGTGGCAAAGAGGCAGCCCATGTTCCTGGCGCGAACCGCCGAGTGCGAGAGGACGTCCACGGAGCACGTCGTGAGCACGGCGACGGCGCCCGCGGGGATCTCCTCGTCGCCGCCAACCTTACCGGCCACCAGCACGGTGGGCCTGGTGAAGGTCTCGTTCATCACCTCCCTGAGCGAGTGCACGTGCTTGACGTAGCCAACCGCCGGGACGGGCGAGATGATCTGCCACGCGCCCATATCCGCCTCGGCTCGGAGCAGCGGGTCGAGTCGCGAGAGAACCAGCGAGAGCGCGAACGCCGGCCCGCCGCGGATCACCTCCTCGGCGAAGAGGTCCACCGCCCAGTGCTCGATGCCGCACGCGACGCCAATCTCGGTCGCCGCCGGCTGCATCTTGGCCGCGACGTCATCCGCGTGCAGGGCGACGGCGAGGCGAACTCGGTCCACCACAGCCTTGGCGCGAAGGGCCCACTGCGAGTCACCGCCGCGGCGCGCCTCCTCGACCCTGCGCCACTCGATGAGCGCGAGGACGATGTCCTCGTTGGACGTCGGGAGGGAGAGCGCGAGGTTCTCCATGACGAGACCCGCGAGCCTCATCTGGTCCTCCAAGCCGTAGTTGGCCTCGCCCGAGCGCTCGACGGCGCGCCTGGCGACATCGTCCAGGGAGAGGTCGAGGTAGAGGAGCTCGCGAGTCCACTCCTGGTCGGAGGGATTGGCGAGACCCGCGCCGCGGAGCTCGTGCCTCGCGTCGACGCACGCGGCGAGGAGCTGGATGGCGTCGCCGCCGCCGTTCTGCGCGACCCTCGCGTAGTTGAGCGCCGGGCTGACGCCGCCGAGACCCTTGTTTGCCGTCTTGATGCACTCGATGAGGTCCGCGCCGGAGTGAACCGACTTTAGGATCTTCAGATAGTTTTGGAAGTCCTTGATGAGCGCCACTTTCTTGGTGGGACGCGGCGTGGGCTCGGCGAGGATGGGACGCTCGTAAGATTCGAGGCGAGCGCGGTCGATGCCGCCCTCAGAGAGAACGCGCCAGTACTCGGAGATGTCCATGTTGGACTTGAGGAAGGCGAGGTAGGCCTCGCAGATGATGATGTCGTCCGGGGTAGTGTTGTTGTGGAGCTTCTGGTGCCATTCCTCCATCCAGATGCCCTTCTTCTCCTTGATGTCGTTGCGGTGCATGATGTTGAGAATCTCGTCGCGAATTTGCTGACCCTGGCCACCCTCACCACCCTTGCCGACGGTGCCAAGCATGAGCCTGGTGACGTCCCTCAGGTGGGGCGCGTCGCAGAAGAGCTTGGCGATCGTCTTGGTCAGCTTGGACTGCGCGGCGCTCAGCTCGCGGGGCTTCACGTTGTAGTTGCGCTGCCACGTGAGCTTGCGGTTGGAGGAGTACCTGAGCCAGACATAAATCTTGGCCGCCGCGGCGACAGCCTTGGCGATGGACTTCTCGGACGCCCCGGGCGCGCACTTCTGCTCGAGCATGGTGGACGCGAGGTTGAAGCGGTGCATCAGAGTCCACCAGCCGTTGCCAGCCTCGGATCGGATGATGGTCTCGAGGAGCTCGTCCGCAGCCTTGGAATGCTGGGTGGTGGCGTAGTTAGCGTGGAAATTGGAGTTGCCGTTCTTCTCATCCCTGAACCAGCTCGTGCCCTCCTTGTTCCTGATCACGAACTGCAGACCCATGAGCTCGTCGGCGCCATCGCCCGGGAGCTCGATGGTGAGCTGCTGGATCGGGTAGCACAGGTCCTCCTCGCCGGGTTCGACCTCGTCCTTGTCGAAAGCCTCGGCGGGGAGGCAGCCCTGGCCGGACACAAACGGCGTCTCGACGCTCATGTCGCTCACGGCGGTGGTCTTTCCGGGCCACACGGTGGTCTCGGGGAGGAGCCACTGACCGGGCTCGTCCTTGGCGACGCCCCAGTGCAGCACGAGGTCGTCCTGCGAGTCGGTGGTGATGACCACGCTGCGGCTCACGACCCTCTTCCTCGGGCCGCTCGAGGCGGACTCATCCTCCACGACATCCTGGTACATCTGCACGAGCATCTCGGAATCGTTGCCGAGGGTGTACAGGCGCTGGTTCACCAGGGTGTTCGGCGAGTCGAAGCTGGCCCACCTGGACATGAACGTCTTGGCGCTGTACTTGGGCGCTGCAACCTCGTCGCCCCCCACGCGGTGGGAGACGATGGACCTAAGATCGCGGTGCGCGTAGGCGTCGGAGTGGTACTCGCCAACCTGCTCGGGCGGGGGCTCGATCCACTCCTCGGGCTCGATCGCCACTTTCTGCTTCTCGCCGCCGCCGGGGATTTCGATGGTGGGCGCGAAGTCGTCGAGAGGGGTCGGCCGGGTCTCCATCGGGACGACGTTGGACGTCGCGCCGGTGAACTTGCCCGCGGCGTCGTCGAGCATGACGTCCGCGTCGCCGCGGGAGAAGATGGGCTCGTCGTCGCCGTCGACGGTCTCCTGGTTGTACCTGCGGCGTATGTCGTTGAGGGTGACGCCGTTGAGAACCTCGAGCTGGAGGTCCAGCCTGGCCTTGGCGTACTCAGCGGCTTGCCACTCGGGGGGCGTGTCCTCGGGCATGCCGGCCTCTTCCCAGCGCACGTACGCGCGGATGCCGATGAGGTCCTCGGGCACGACGATCTGGGAGACATCGACGATGCGATCGCCTGCGGGAGGAGGGTTAGTGCATGGTCAGAACCGGAGTGAACGGGACGCGCGGCCCTCGTGGAAAGAGCCGGGCGGGAAAAAAAACCGAAAAGATGGAGATCGGGTTCTCGGGGGCGCGGGGGGTGAGTGGGCGCGGGTCACGGGGCGCCGGGTTCTCACCTTCGGCGGTCTGGCCGGCCTGCGCGCGGGTAACGGTCGCGATGGACCGCCTCGCGGCCGCGGGGCGAGTCGCGCCGCGCAGCGCGGAGGCGCCGCGCACCGTCCTCCTGGAGCCCGCGGCAACAAACTTCGGCGCCCCCACGACACTAGCTCCGCCCATCGCGGTAGCCGCCATCGTTGCGCCTGACGCGGAGCGAGGGGATGCGGGCCTCGAGCTGCGCGCAAGACTGGAGGGTTCTTCGCGAAGTGTGTGACTCCGCACACGTCGACGACGGGGTGAGGTGCCGTCGCGAGTGAGCCTCCCGATGGACGGAGCCGCCGCTTTGCGAGTGGTGGTCGTGACAAGCGGAGGCGCGGGGCGAAAATATCGGGACGCGCTTCGAATCGAACCGTCGGAATTTCGCTCTGACTGTTTGCCCCTATGCCGATTTCGCGATAAATATTTTCTTTTGAAATCGTGAACACGCAGATCCAACCCTTCGCTTTTCGATTTCCTCTTGGCCAATCAGAGAGCGAACTTGCCCGAAACGAAAGACGGGGACAACGCCAAAAAGCGCTTCCCGCCGAATTATAAACCAGAAGAAACCAACGTGAAAAAGGCTCTTTTCGTGAGTCAGCAGGATCCTGTGATCGAAGGGTGGGTGGCAGAAATTTCTATTTGCGATATACAGCTTTTGATTCCGAGTTGACAACGCCGGGGCACGTTTTCACAGCCGAGTTTATTCTTTTAGGGCGGACCGTCCCTTCGTCTCTTGCTACTCGCGGGCCACAGTGACGGGCGTGGAAAGGTCGGAGTGGAGCGTGTTTCGGGCGTAGCTCGAGGAACTGGAACGAGTCCGCGCTCGGGGAGTCCAAGGGTCCGAGATGTCCGACGACCAGGACTCCCAGGCCGAAGATGCGGGTTCGGCCGAGCGAGCCTTCGCGCTGCAGAACGCGGCGTTCCTGCTGCAGCTCTTCACGTTGGCCACCGCGTTCGTGCTCGGCCTGGGGATAAAGCACCTGAAGATTCACTGGATACACGAGGCGGGCGCCACGATCCTACTCGGCGTGCTCGTGGGCCTGATGATCAGCGGCTCGCCCGACGAGATCACCGACTGGCTGGATTTCGACGAGAGCGTGTTCTTCTTCCTTCTCCTCCCGCCCATCATCTTCGAGGGCGGATACTCGCTGCGCTCGCGCGAGTTCTTCGCCAACTTCGGCGCGATTTGCAGCCTCGCGTTCGCGGGCACGACGATATCGACGTTCGCCGTGGGCTTCTTCGTCTGGATATGCGGCGGCGTCGGCTTGTGCTACAGCTTACCTCTGCTCCACGCGCTCGTCTTCGGCGCTCTCATCTCCGCCACGGACCCGGTCACCGTGCTCGCCATATTCCAGGAGCTGGGCGTCAACACGGAGCTGTACGCGCTGGTGTTCGGCGAGTCCGTCCTGAACGACGCGGTGGCGATCGTGCTGTATCGCACGCTGGTAAACTTCAACAACAAGGGCGTGACGTTCGTCTCGCTGATGGAATCCGCCGGGTTCTTCCTCGTCATCTTCGTCGGGTCCCTCGCGGTGGGCGTGTTGTTCGCGTTGAGCGCCACGCTCTTCTTCAAGTTTCTCAACAAGCACGGCGCGCACGAGGGGCACGTGACCTTATTGCAGAAGAACAACCACATAGAGATGGCGCTGGTGATGATTGCTCCGTACGCGGCGTACGCGGCGGCGGAGTCGATGTCGCTCTCCGGCATAGTCGCCATCCTGTTCTGCGGCATGGTCATGGCGCACTACACCGTCCCGAACCTGAGCCCTGAGACGGCGGTGAACTCCAAGGTCGTGTTCAAGGTTCTCGCCACCCTCGCGGAGACGTTCGTGTTCATCTACATGGGCGTGGCGATGTTCCTCGAGGAGGAGAAGTGGTCGATGGTCCCGTTTGTTTTGGTGGCGATGGTCGGGTGCGCGGGCGGGCGCGCGCTCAACGTGTTTCCGGTCATACGGTGGGTGAACCAGAGGCGACGCCCCGCGCGCAGGGTGCCCGACAATCACACGAAGATGCTCCTCGTCAGCGGTTTGAGAGGCGCGATTGCGTTTGCACTGGCGAGCACGACGATTCGGGATCTGGGCGAGGCTAGCGGCAAGGTTATTCGCACGGCGACGCTGTTCATCGTCATCTTCACGGTGCTCGTGGTGGGCGGCTCGTGCAACTACCTCGCGGCGAGGTGGGACCTCGGCGCGGAGTCCGCGTGGACCGGGCTGGACGACGAAGACGAGTCGAGGAGGAGGGAGGCGGCGGCGGAGGGCGGCCCGGGGGGGGTTCGCGCGGGCGAGGTCCACGCCGGGCCGCACGAGGAGCTCATGCCGGAGTTTAGGGTCGAGACGTTCAAGGAGGGGTACGCGGCGGCCAAGGCTGAGCTCGGGGAGGCGACGAAGCAGGAGAACACCAACTACGGAAAGGTGAGAGCCGCCGCCAAGGCGCTCGGCAAGGTTGCGGCTGTGACCGACGCGGCGAGCGTCATGTCCGACATCGACGCGAGGTTCCTGCGTCCGTATCTCACCATCAACGGGTCGTTACCCGCGAGCAGGCGCGCGTCGCCGGAGAGGTCGCGGCCGCCGTCTCGCACGGACGGAGACCGGGCGGACGACGGCGAGGTGGGTGACGATTCGGACGGGTTCCGGACGGTGCCGCTGGATACCGCCGCGTCGGAGGGGAACATCGCGGAGGACGCGTCCCCGGAGGCGCCTTTGGGACTGCCGGGCTCGCCCGCGCCGGCGCGACCGCGCAGGACTCCGCCCTCGAACTAGATTGCAGCGCAACCCGCACGTTAGTTAGCCTGTGGTGTACTCGTACGAAACGAATTTCGTTCCAAACTCAAAAG
>MDTA01220576.1_pt1 | contig 22134 bp, 24 predicted proteins | sample 811151 | NCBI WGS metagenome assembly MDTA01 (sample SAMN05326648, study PRJNA326480) | marine metagenome | isolation source: seawater | place: Indian Ocean: South | collected 2010
AATATTCCAGCCACCTTCATTAACAATTCTATGTTGATTATGATAATCTCTTACCATTGAAACAATCATCATAACAATGTGTTCAGCAACAGATCTTGAGTTACAATAGGTTACTTCTACAACATCAATTTTATTGTCCATCGCAGCCTGCAAATCAACATGATCTGAACCGATACCTGCAGTGATTGCCATTTTTAAATTTTTAGCTTTAGTAATTCTTTCTTTTGTTAAATAATATGGAAAGAATGGTTGAGAAATAACAATGTCAGCGTCAACGATATGTTTATCAGCCTCACATCCATCTCCATCTTTGCTGTTAGTTACAACTAATTCATGACCGTTACTTTCAAGAAATTTTCTTAATCCAAGTTCACCAGACACACATCCTAGCAATTGTCCTGGTGTATAGTCTCTACCTTTAGGCGAAGGTAATGTCATTCCATCAGGGTATTTTTCAATTTTTGGTAATTCAGAAAGTGCGTATGATTTCGGCATTCCACCTTTTGGATCATCATACAATACGCATAATATTTTCATTTATTCTCCTGTGTAATAAAAATTTATTTTAGGCATCTAACATTATTTTTGAGGACCTAGCAATAAATTATTTTTGATCTGGATAAGATTTTTTTAAAATAAAACGGTTAATTATTATTGCAAAAATAATAATAATAATTGATCCAGTTATTACTGGACTCAATAAATAATCAAAAGAGACGCTTCCAATAATAACTATAATTGGATTGCCTCCTGCTGGAGGATGAGTAACATTTAATAAAATCATCAAACCCACTCCAATACCAACCGCTAAAGGTATGGTTATAAAAAGTGGTAAAGGTACGAAGTGTAAAATAACTAAACCAACTAGTGCAGTTATTAAATGACCAAAGAATACATTTTTTGGTTGAGCAAAAGGACTATCAGGATATCCAAAAAGCAGAACCATAGATGATCCAAAGGAAGCTAATAAAAATATACCATATTCAGTTTTATAAGTTAAAAAAGTTAATATACCAATAGTAATTATAGAAAATAAGCCAGCTAAAAAAGATTGTTTTACATTTCCCATTTACTAATTCTCTACTATTCTTTTCAACGTTTTGAAAGGTAATAATATACATTCTTTTCTTATAAAATTTTGTTTTTTAAATAATTTTTTTAAGGGCTTCCATTTTTTCTCAAAATTTTTAAGGTTTCCATCAAAATATAATTTTGCATCATTACATAATTCATTAATGTTACTTTTTTCATTATTAATTGAAATTTTTGAAAGTAAGCTTGCTGATGCTTGACAATAAATACAGGATTTTCCTTGGTAGCCGAAATCAGTTATTTTTTCCTCTTTTATAATTAATTTTATTGTAATTTCATCACCACACAAAGAGTTCTTTAATTTTGAATGATGGGTATGGTTTATTAAATCTTTATTATTATTTGTGTCTGATGCAATATTAAATATTTCTAAATCCATTTAATTTTTTTTTATAAATTATATAATATAAATATGAAATCTTACAACCAAGCTTTAAAAATCCTTAAAAAAAGTAAAATTATTCTTAAAAATGAATATATCGAAACTTCAAAAAGTTTAAACAGAGTGAGTGTAGAAAATGTATATTCAAATTCAAACTATCCAATATCAGACAATTCATCTTTTGATGGTTTTATAATTAAATCAATTGATACAAAAAATTTAAAAAAAAAAGGAAAATTATTCAGGATTTTAGGAACTATAGCAGCCGGAAGTAAACCAAAATCTTATAAAACTAAAAAATTTCAAACTTATCAAATAATGACAGGAGGTCTATTACCAAAAGGCTTTGATACAGTTATACCAATAGAACAGATTATTTTTCACCCTAACAAAAAAAAACCAAGATTTATTTTTATTAACAAGAAGATAAAGAAATATCAGAATGTAAGATTTAAAGGTTCAGATTATAAAAAAAAAGATCTTTTATTAAAAAAAGGTACGATAATTCAATCAAATCATATTTTAGCCTTAAAAACGTTGGGAATAAAAAAAATAAAAGTTAAGAAAACACCAAATATTTTATTTTTTTCTACTGGTAATGAGATATCAGATCAAGAAAATATTCCAAATTGGAAAGTTAGAAACTCCAACAGTCATTATGTTAATTCAATGAATAAAAGTTTTTTATTTAATTTTAAATATGGTGGAATTTTAAAAGATAAAGATGAAACTTTATTTTCAAGAAAGATAAAAAAAATACTTAATTCAAAAATAGATATTGTTATTACTTCTGGTGCAGTTTCAGTTGGGAAGTTTGATTATGTTCCAAGTATTATTAGAAGATTTAATCTTTCAAATTATTTTAAAAGCGTAGAGATAAGACCTGGAAAACCAATTTTATTTGCAAAGTTTAGAGGAAAACAAAAGGCAATTTTTGGTCTCCCAGGTAATCCTATTTCTACTGCTGCTTGTTTAAGATTTTTTGTTTACCCTTATTTACGTCAATCTTTAGGTGTGGAGGTGGAAAAAACTATTAAAGCATCATTAAAAAATAATTTTGTTAAAAAATTAAGATTTACAAGATTCGCAAAAAGTAAAATTTATGTAACTAAAAATGGTCAATTAGAAGTTGAAATCTTAAAAGGTCAAGAGTCATTCAGAATACAATCCTTTGTTAAATCAAACATTTGGACTCTATTACCTTCAGGGAAATCGAAATTTAAAAAAGGAGATACTGTAGATTGTTTTTTTCCAAATCACCCTAACTTAATTTTTTAAATAAATTTAATTTATGTTGTAGTTAAAACTATTTAGAATTAAATAGTCATTATGATTGAACTAAAAAATGAAAAAATAGCTATCCCACTTGTTTTATTTGCTGGTATTCTCTGGTCTTTTGGTCCATTAGTCGTAAGATACATGAATGATCCACATATGGTTCCATGGCAATATATATTTGGAAGAGGTCTGACTATTTTTTTATTACTAAATTTATATTTATACTTTGAGGAAGGTATTAATTTTTATAAGAATTATAAAAAAGTAGGTAAGTCAGGAATTGTTGGAGGTGTTGGTCTTGGTATAGCCATGATATCTTTTATTTATTCTATCACCAATACAACAGCGGCTGTTACTCTCCTGTGTTTAGCAGCTATGCCTTTTTTTACTGCTTTATTAGCATTTTTATTTTTAAAGGAAAAAATTTCTTTAAATGTTTGGATTTCAATTTTAATTGCAACGATTGGAATAATAATAATGGCTGTAGGGAATACTGAAAAAAATTCTTTGATTGGATTTGTATTTGGAATTACTTCCTCTGTAGGTTTTTCAATTTTTTCTGTATCGCTTAGATGGAGAAAAGAAACTCCTAAATTTACTACTGTTGCTGTTGCTGGGTTATTTTGTTTTATTACAGCTACAATAATGATTTTGACAAAAAATCAAACATTTTTTGAAACAAGTTACAATAGTGCAATGTTTTCTTTACATGGTACTTTAGTTTGTTTAGGACTGATTTTATACTCTATTGGATCAAAGGCCATCCCAGCTGCAGAGCTCACATTATTATCTTTAACAGAAGTTATTGGAGGAATTTTTTGGGTATGGCTTCCTATTTTTGGAATTAATGAAATACCATCTACAAACACAATAGTTGGCGGTTTTTTTCTTTTTGTATCGTTGATTTACTACAGCCTCATCATGAGATGGAATAAAAGATATATCGCTCTGAATTAAATCGAAATTATGGAACGACCAGATTTTTTTTCATTAAAAAATGGTGAGAAAGCGAAACTTCCTTTTTCAAAAAAAGAATATGACCATAGAATTAACAGATTAAGAAAAGTCATGGATAAAAATAATTTGGAAATGATTATTTTAACATCAATGCATAATATTGCTTATTACACAGGTTTTATATACTGTTCTTTTGGTAGACCTTATGGATGCATAATAACTGATAATAAAGTTTGTACTATTTCTGCTAATATTGATGCTAGCCAGCCATGGCGAAGATCTCACTGTGATAATGTTATTTACACTGATTGGAAAAGAGACAACTTTTTAAAGGGTTTAGTTTCAATTGTTGGGGAAGACAATTCTCCAAAAAATATAGGAATAGAAAATGACCATATGACTTTAGACATTAGAGAAAAAATTGGATCGATTTTCTCACTTTCAGTTTTTAAAGATATTTCAAAAGAACTCATGGAATTAAGAATGAAAAAATCTGGAGAGGAAATTGAAATTATTAAAAATGGTGCAAGAATAGCCGATTTAGGAGGAGAAGAAATAGTAAAAAGTATTAAAGAGGGCGCTACTGAGTTAGAAATTGCAATCAAAGGAAGAGATAGAATGGAATTAGAAATTGCAAAAACCTATCCTGATGCAGAGTATATGGATACTTGGGTTTGGTTTCAGTCTGGAATAAATACTGATGGGGCACACAATCCAAAAACAAACCGAAAATTAAAAAAAGGAGATATATTGTCCCTAAATACTTTTCCTATGATTTCTGGATATTACACTGCTCTTGAAAGAACATTATTTTTAGACTCAATTGATGATGATTCTTTAAAAGCTTGGGAGGCTAACATCAAAGTTCATAAAAAAGGTTTAGATCTTATAAAGCCTGGAGTTAAATGTTCAGATATATGCAATGAATTAAATGAGTTATTTGCTGAGCTTGGTTATTTGGAATACAGAACATTTGGATATGGACATTCCTTTGGAGTTCTATCTCATTTTTATGGAAGAGAATCTGGATTGGAATTGAGAGAGGACATTGATACTGTTCTCGAAGAAAATATGGTTATTTCAATGGAGCCTATGATTTTAATTCCAGAGGGAAAACCTGGTGCGGGAGGTTACCGTGAACACGATATTTTAATAATTGGAAAAAATGGAGCTGAAAATGTTACAAAGTTTCCATTTGGACCAGATCACAATATAATTAAAAGTTAAGATGAAAAAAAATAAAGTTATAGTAAATAGTTGGAATGAATGGGATACTCTTAAACATGTGATAGTCGGTAGAGCAGATGGCACTTGTATACCAGCTCCTGAGCCTGCACTTGACGCTAAAGTGCCAGAGGACTCAGATATGAAAGGTCAATTTGGCCCTAGAACTAAAGATACAATAGATAAAGCAAATCAACTATTGGATGATTTTTCAAATATTTTAATAAAGAGAGGTATTAGAGTAGACAGACCGACACCAATAGACTTTAACAAAAAAACTTCAACACCTGATTGGGAAGCTAAAACTATGTTTGGTTGTATGCCCCCAAGAGATGTTTTATTAACTGTAGGAAACGAAATTTTAGAGGCAACAATGAGTTACAGATGTCGTTGGTTTGAATATTTATGTTATCGTCCACTTTTAAAAGAATATTATAATAATGATTTAAACATGAGACATGAATCAGCCCCAAAGCCAAGACTTACTGATAATGATTATCGTAAGGATTATTTATCAGATAAAATAGGAATTCAAAAAAGACTTAAATGGACTGAAGATAAGTTTTTTGTAACTACAGAGGAAGAGCCATTATTTGATGCTGCTGACGTTTTGAGATTTGGAAAAGATTTGGTAGTACAGCATGGTTTCACAACAAATTTAAAAGGAATTGATTGGCTTAAAAGACATTACAAAAATCATAGAATTCATGCTGTAAATTTCCCAGGCGATCCATATCCAATACATATTGATGCAACATTTACTCCTATTAAAGAGGGTTTAATAATAAATAATCCTCAAAGAAGACTACCAAAAGAGCAAAGAAAATTATTTGAAAATAATGGTTGGAAAATAATTGATGCTGCTCAGCCAGCACATAATGAACCACCACCATTATGTTATTCATCAGTTTGGCTTTCAATGAATGTATTAGTACTTGATCCAAAAACAGTCTGTGTTGAAAAAAGTGAAAAATATCAAGCTGAACAACTTGATAAACTTGGAATGGAGGTCATTCCAGTTGAATTAAGAGATGCATATGCATTTGGCGGGGGGCTTCATTGTTGTACCGCTGATGTTTATAGGGAAGGTGAATTAAAAGATTATTTTCCAAAACAATAAACTAACTTGGATTTTTTTTCAAAAATTTAATAAAATTTATTACTTCATTAAATTTTTCATCAGGTATATCTTTATAACTTGATTTAAATTTATCTTTTACACATAATGCTACATGAGCATATGGGTTTCTTCCTTTAGGATGATTTGGATGATCTGGTAACTGTCCTTTTAAATAATTTCCAGCTTCTTGAATAGTCTTCCAAAGTTTAGTTCTATTTTCTTCATTCATTAAAAACTTCCTTTTTTTGTAGAACCCTTATAAAAAATTTCTTGGAGATTATCATTTTCTTTTTTTTTAATTTCCAAATCTTTTTTATCCATTATTCTTTTTGGTCTATCGATTTTTTTATGATAATTAAATTTGTCAATACCTCTTGCTAATTGAACGCTGTTTTTTCCTAAAATTTGTTTTACATTAGTTCCAATGTAACTTTGTATAACGAATCCAATTCTTCTATCGTTACTTTTGTTTAACTCAGATCCATGAACAACAGCTGGATGATGCAGAGACATCTGTCCTGCATTCAATATCAAAGGTTTTATTTTATCTTTTGGAACATTATTAATTGTTTGGCCTCTTGTTAATAAGTTTCCCTCATCAAATAATTGATCGTGATCCTTAAGATTGTCTTTATGAGAACCGGACCAAACCTTCATACAACCATTTTTTTCATTTGAGTCAGTTATTGCTACCCAAGCTGTAACCCAATTGAAAGGTTCTAAACCTATATATTTTGCATCTTGATGATAACTTACAAATCCTTTTTCATTAGGATTTTTTATAAAAAGTGTAGTCCCACAAACAAGAATATTTTTACCAATTAAACTTTCAACAGCATCTAAAATCTTAGAATTGTGAGTAACCTCATCTAATAAAGGTGATATGAGGTGAGCATTATATCTACCAGATTTATTAAGTTCATCTGGCATTTCTTTTTCTATAAACTCTATTTCATTTCTAATCTTTTTTGTTTCGTCTTTCGAAAAAATATTTATTGGAGAAACAAAACCTTCATTATAATACTGTTTAAGTTGATTTGGAGAGAGATAAGACATATTATTTAGATGTTATATGAGAGCTTTTATTTCTTCAATAAATTACTGCCCTGTAAAATCATTATCATTTCAGACTGTTGAAAAATGTGAAATTTTAAAAGATGTTGGAATTTCTGGAGATAGAATTTTTGCTTTTACAAAAGATTTAGATTTTAATGAGGCTAAATTATTTGAAAAAAGTCCTGAGCAGAGAAAAGGTAAATGGAACAAGATTTTAACTCTAAAAAATTCCCCATTTTTAAATAAATATAAATTTTTGTTTAAAGAAAATAAGCTTACTCTAGTGAGGCAAAACAAAAATATTTTAACAATCAATGTTGACAAAGAATCTGAAACGGAATTACTATCTAATAAAATTACAGATCTAGAAAATTCTCTCAAAAAACCTCTATTTCTCATTAAAAATAAAAAATATCCATTTTTTGATACATCTATATCAAGTAAAGTAAATTTTCTTAATTCTGTATCACTTATAAATTTAAAAACTATTAACGATTTTAAGGAAAAGATTGAAAAAGAGATTGAACCATCAAGGTTCAGAGGAAATTTTTATATCGACGGCATTGATGCATGGGAAGAACAAAAATGGATAGGAAAGATAATTAAAATTAATGGGGTATCTTTTAAAGTAGAAAAAAATATACCGAGATGTGTTGCTATCAATTTGAAACCAAATTCTGATGACAACAATTTAAACTTACTCCAACATTTAAGAAAAACTTATAATCATTTTAATATGGGCATTTATCTAAAGGCCTTAGAAGCAGGAAAAATAAATACGGGAGATGAAATATCTTTGGAATAATTCTTATATCAACTTCAGATTGAAATATTTCAACTATACTTTCAAGTTCATTTTTGATTTAATTATTTTTTTAAACGATAACATGAAGAGGAGAAAATGAGAAAATACTTAAAATCTATATCAGTTGTATTAATCATTCTATTTAGTGTTTCATCTGTAAGTGCAGCGACATTGACACAAAGATTAGCTGATGGACACAAATTAAGACTTGGTTTTGGTACTGCTGTGCCATGGGCTTATGCTGGAGATAATGGTGAGGCACTAGGTTTTGTTAATATGATTGCTTTAACCGTTTTAGAAGAAATGGGAATTACAGAACATGAAACAAAAGTTTTTGAATGGTCTGGATTAATTCCGGGAATAAATGCTGACAGATCTGACATGATAACTGGTGGGATGTATATTCTAAAAAGTAGATGTGCAAACATAAACTTTTCAGATCCTATAGGAGTTTTTGGTGATGCTATGTTAGTTCCTAAGGGAAACCCTAAGAATATTAATAATTATCAAGATGTTATTAATACTGGTGCCACTTTAGTAACGGGTGCAGGGTTTAATACTGTCGAGGCAGCTAAAAAGTTTGGAGTTCCTGATAGCCAAATGCTTTTAGTTGAAGGTGAAGTAGGAATTCTTGCAGCAATGAAAGCTGGAAGAGCCGATGCTGCTGTTCAAACTTTTTTTGGTGCAAAAGAGCATGAAGAAAAAACAGGTGGTGCTTTTGAAGTAACTGATCCAAAATTAATGCCTAAAGAAACTGTAAATGTTGTAGGTATAGGATTTAGAAAAAGCGATGACGAGTTCAGGAAAGCTTTTAATGTTGCTTTAGCAAAAGTTATGGCTAATCCTGAAAAGATGTTAGAGAGAGCCGGTAAATATGGTTATGATAAAGCCCAATTACCTCCTCCTGACATGACTACAGAGTGGGCTTGCTCAACTAAGTAGTATTTAATTATAATTACTTAATCAGGCAACTATAATTTAGTTGCCTGATTTCATAAAAAATTTAACAGGCGGTTTTACTTTTGAATTATTTTACATTTTTAGCTGAACATGGAACAACTTTATTATTAGGGACAGTTACTACAATTAAAGTTTTATTCTGTTCAATTGTTTTATATGTAATTATTTCAATGATATTTGGACTGATGCGCTTGTCAAAAAATCCATTGGTACAAGGTACAGCGACAGTTTATATTGAATTTTTTAGAGGAACTTCTTTATTGGTTCAACTATTTTGGGCATATTATGTTCTTCCTTTTTTTGGTATCACCTTAGAAGCTTTTACAGCAGGTGTTGTCGCATTAGGACTAAATTTCGGTGCTTATGGTGCTGAAATAGTTAGAGGGGGTATATTAGCAGTACCCAAAGGACAATGGGAGGCTGCCCATGCGCTTAATTTTAGTCCTGCAAAAAGAATTAAAAGAATTATTATACCACAAATATTTCCAATTATTTTACCACCAGCTGCTAATTTGACAGTAGAACTTTTAAAAGCTACAGCGCTTGTAGCTTTAGTAACAGTAGTTGATTTAACTTTTGAAGCAAAACAAATTAACTCAATTACATGGCTATCTGCCCAATGTTTTGGTACAGCATTATTAATTTATTATATTATGGCACGGTTTGCGTTAGTACCTTTTTTGAGATGGCTAGAGGTTCTTGCTGCAAGAAAAGTTGGAAGAGAGAAGGTTTAAAATTATGGAGATGGGATTTAAATGGGATTTTGCTTTTGAAATTTTACCACAAATGTTGTGGGCAACTTTAAATACAATAATTGCTGCTGGAGTAGGTTATGCAATAGCTTTGATAGTTGGATTATTTTTTTTACTAGGCCAACGTACTCCCTATAGAATTATAAATGTCATAAATAGAGAGATTGTTGAATTTATTCGTTCAACACCATTATTAATACAACTTTTTTTTGTTTATTTTGTATTACCTCAATTTGGTATAAAATTATCAGCATGGTTGTGTGGAATGATTACAATTGGTCTTCATTTTGGAACCTATCTTTCTGAGGTTTATAGAGGAGCATTAGAAGGTGTATCGAAAGCTCAATGGGAAGCTTGCAGAGCTTTAAATTTTTCAACTGTTTATACATATAGAAGAATAGTTTTACCTCAAGCTTTTCCCATAGCTATTCCAGGTATGGGTAATTATCTTGTTGGAATTTTTAAAGATACTCCGCTCTTATCTACAATAGGTGTAGCTGAATTATTTCACGCTGCAACAGCAGTAGGAGGATATAATTATAGATATTTGGAGCCATATACAATGGTTGGTGTTATATTTCTAATTCTTTCTGTACCAGCTGCTATGTGGGTTAGAAAATTAGAGAGAAAAGTCAACGTTGCTCAAGGTAAAATAAAACAATGATAGATTTAATTTATGAAAAATAAAAATTTAGAGGAAACTATAGTTAAATTTGAGGAAGTTACTAAGCAGTATGGTGATTTAGTTGTATTAGATAAATTAAATTTAGAAATAAAAAAAAATGAAATGGTTTCAATTATTGGACCATCAGTATCAGGAAAAACAACTGTATTAAGAGTTTTAATGACACTAGAAAAAATTAACGGGGGTATAATTCACTTAGATGGTGAAACTTTAACTCATATGAGTCAAAATGGTAAGTTGGTGGATGCAAGCGAAAAATATCTTAGAGAACGAAGATCAAAAATAGGAATGGTGTTTCAACAATTCAACTTATTTCCACATATGACAGCTTTGCAAAATTGTGTAGAAGCACCAATTGAGGTGTTGGGTCTTAAAAAAGAGGAAGCTGAGGAAAGAGCTTTAAAATTATTAGACCTTGTAGGATTATCAGAAAAAAAAGATCAACATCCAAGCAGACTTTCTGGAGGTCAGCAACAAAGGGTAGCAATTGCTAGAGCTTTAGCAATGAGACCTAAAGTAATGCTTTTAGATGAAATAACATCTTCACTTGATCCTGAGGTGGTAGGAGAAGTTTTGAATGTAATTAGATCATTAAATAAAGAACATAATTTAACAATGATTATGGTTACCCATCAAATGGGATTTGCACGAGAAATTTCTGATAGAGTATGTTTTTTTAATGATGGTAAAATTTTTGAACAAGGTCCACCAGAAAAATTATTTGGTGATCCTCAAAACGACAGAACAAAACAATTTCTTCATGCGGTTTTAGACTCTCATTAATTTGTTGTTTTAGAATTTGAATTTACTTAATTTTTTTTTGTTTGGTTTATTTCAAACTCATTCAATCTTTTAAATAATTCTTCTTGTAAGGATTTATCTTTTTCTTCCTCAATAGATTGTCTTAATTGTTCACGTTTTTTTAATCTTTATTCTTTTTTAATCTCTTCCTCTAATTTAATTCTTTGTTCTTCATCAAATTTTTCTTCCCATGCCTTTATTCTTTGTGCTTCAAAATCTTTTTGACGATTTTCTTCCTCTTGTTTTAATCTTTCTTCTTTTTGTTTTTTTCTTAATTCTTTTAATTCTCTAGCTTTATATTCTTCCTCTCTCACTTTTAAATCAATTTCTTTTCTATTTTGTTCCTCTTTTTTTAGTTTTAGTTCTTTTTCTTTGTTTCTTAAATCATTAGTTAATAAAATTAAATTCTCATCTTTTTTAATTAATCTTTCATTTTCAATTTTTTGTTGGTCTTCCTTTGATTTCAATTCTTTCTCTTTGATTCTTAATTCATCCTCTTTCAGTCTTAATTTATTATCTTCTTTCTTTAATTTATCCTCTAAAATTTTTAATTCTTTTTTTTCTTTTATAAGATTATTATTTTCTTGGAGTTTCTTTAATTTTATTTCTTTAATTTTTTTCAGCTCTTGCTTTTTTTTAAAATTTACAAATGCACTACTTATCGATTTTGTAGTTATAGAAGCAATTTTAGCTAAACCATTATTTTTTTTGGAATTATTTTTTTTTAATTTATTTTTAATATTTTTTTTTTTAGGCATTTTTTAAAAATGCATTTGAGCAAAGAATTTAAATTCTTTCAATACCTTTATAAAAAAAGTTTTTCTTTTGTGACTATTTTGAGTTTCAACCTGTAAGTGTTTATTCTCTATTAATTCTGTAAATTTGTAATAATTTTTTTGCATTAAAGTATTCAAAATATTATTAAGTTTGAGTGAAAAATTTTAACAAATTATATATTGCTTGTGATGGAGAGTCAGCTAGTGGAAAAAGCACAGCAGCAAAACTAATTTCAAAAAAATATAAATTATTATTACTTAATTCTGGATTGCTTTACAGATATGGAAGTAAATTAGTTATAAGATACAAACCAAAAAATATTACTTCTTTTCTAAAGAAAAATTTTAAAAATATTTCATATAAATCTATAGCTAAACAAAATTTACATTCTGAACAGATAAGTAATCACGTTGCAATTCTAGCAAAAAATAAAAATGTTAGAAAAATAGTTAATCAATTTCAGAAAAAAATAATAAAAAAAAACAATAGGGTTTGTGTTGAAGGAAGGGATATAGCTAGTAAAATTTTATCAAAAAACCCTAAATATCATTTAGCATTTTATTTTAAATGTAAATTAAATATAGCGAGTTATAGAAGATGGTTAGATATCAAAAAAAGTGTTTCTCTTAAAGAGGTAAAAAGATCTCTTAATAAAAGAACTCGAATGGATAAAAAAAGAAAAAATAGTCCTTTGATTAAAGTTAAAGATGCAATTTTAATTAGGACAGATAAGTTATCCAAGAAACAAGTTTTATCTAAAATGTCTAAATATATTGAAGAAATTATTTAATAAATTTTATTTTCTTCTTTTGTAGGTTCCTCAATTGGTTCAGTTGTTGGGTTCAATTCAATTCCAGCTGGTGTGATTGTTTGTGGCATAGCAACAAATTGAGAGTCTGGATTTTCAACAGTAGCTCTTATTTTCATTCTATAAATTCCAAAAAAGCCAATAATTGAATGAAAGAAAAATAAAAATATAAAAAAACCATTAGAGCCAACAATATCCATAAATATAGAACATAAAAAAGGACCACTCATTGCACCTAAGCCAAATACAAACTGAAGACCTGCACCCGCTGCAACAAATTTTTCTTTTGGAATATAATCGTTTGTGTGAGCCAAAATTAGAGAAAACATTGGTAGACTACAAAAAGAAAAAAGAATTAAAAATATGTAAAACCAAGTTTTGCTTGTTGCAAGGCCATCTGGCAAATACATTTGTCTTGAAACTAAAATTGCTAAAATAGCAAAAGTTTCTGCACCAAAAGTAGAAAATACTATTACTTTTCTTCTATCATAAATATCTGATATTTTTCCAACTGGGAATTGCGATACTGCACCAGAAACGGCTAAAAGAAATGTAACAATAGAAATTTCTAGTATTGTAAAATTCATTGAAGTTGCATAAACAGCTAACAAAGTAAATAAAGCTGATTGAATTGTCCCATAAAAAAAAGAACTAACCATCCCAAAGGGAGATGCATCATAAAGATCTTTAAGTGACATAGCTTTTATTCTTTTAAATGTAGGAGGTTTTTTTTTAGTTAATAAAATTGGAATAAGAGCTGCTGAAGTAATAACTGAAACTAAAATAAATGGTTGAAAGTTTTTAGGGCTACTGAAGTTTAATAAAAACATGCCAATACCCATAGCACCATAAAGTATAACCATATATATTGATAAAACACTTCCTCTATTTTTGTTACTTGATCTGTCATTAAGCCAACTTTCAGCAACAGTGTAAATGCAAACCATACTTATTCCAGTTAGTACTCTTAATAAAAACCAAATAAATGGATTAATCAGAATAGAGTGAACCAAAATTACTAATGAAGCTAATGATGCAAAAGCAGCAAAAACTCTTATATGTCCAACTCTAGAAATTATATTTGGGATTGTTGCTGCACCAATAAAATATCCCACAAAATATCCAGACATCATAAACCCTGTAGCTGTTAAACTGAATTCCTCTTGAACTGCTCTTACACCTAAAAGAGATCCTTGAAAGCCATAAGCCATCATTATGCAACCCATACCTAAAAATAGTGCCCAAGAATTTTTTAAAACTTTACTCATAAAAGTGACGTAACTATTCGCGATGTAATATTAAATCAAGTCTTAATTGTGACAATCTTAAGAATTTTTGAGCTTTAAAAAAGAGTGGATAGCAATAGTAACTATGATAACTGCACCACCATAAAGGGTTTCAATACTCGGTTGTTCTTTAATTATTAACCAAACCCAGATAGGTCCTATTATGGTTTCTAGTAGAAAAAACAAATTTACTTCTGCTGCGGGAATAAATCTTGGAGCTATAGTAACTAAAACAAAAGGTATAGCAACACAAAGAATACACATCATAGGTATAATAACCAGATCTCTATCAACTAGAATGAAGCTTTCAATAAAAAATAAAGCAAAAATAGCAACAAATAATTTACCAACAACAGCTGCAGGAACTAAGTTTTTTGTTTTTGCTGATCTGATTGTAACAGCACCAACTGCCAAACCTAAAGCTGTTATGAAACCTAGTATATCTCCATAAAAATTGCCAAATTTTAAAGAGTCAGAAAAAATATATATTATTGCTAAAAATGTAATAATTATTGAAACCCAAGTCTTTTTATCTGGAGGTTCTCTTAGAAATATTGCTCCGAGGATTGCTGATATCATTGGTGCGGTTGCAATCATAACTAAAGTATTAGCTACATTTGTATTTTGAATTGAGACCACAAAAGTTATATTTGTTAAACTGAATGTTGCCACATAAATAATGCCGTGATATCCACTATTAAAAAGAATCTTAAAAAAATTTAACTTATAAATTATTAGCATAATAAAAAAAACTGTGAAAAAAGGAATTAATCCCCTATAGAAAACCAATCCCCAAGTATCAACATTTGAAAGTCTTATAAATAGAGAATCTGGCGTTATAAACATCACTGCTATAAAAGCCATTAAGGAACCTTTTTGTTGATCAGTTAAACTTTTCATGCTTTTAATTTTTCCCAAAAAGTTTTTGCAAGATTAATTTTCGTTAAATCATATAAGGTTTTTATTCCAGTAGGAGAGGTCACATTGATATCTCCATTTAATTTTTGATCAATAAAATCTATGCCTGCAAAAAATATATTTTCTTTTTTTAAATCTTTCGCCACAATATTAGAAATCTTTTGTTCAATTTTTGTTAATTTAGTATTTATTGGTACAGCACCCTTACTAATATTACTTAAAAAAGAACCTTTTTTTGGAATTCTTGAAATTGCACCAACCACTTTTCCATTCAATATAAAAACCCTTTTATCACCTTTACTTATTTTAGGTAAAAATTTTTGACACATAATATAATTATGTTTTTTTAAAAAATTTTTTATCAATTTATTATTAAATTTATTTAATAAATGAATATCATTACCTCCAAAACTATGAATAGGTTTAATTACTATTTTTTTATTAATCTTAAAAAATTTTTTAATTTCATTAATATTTTGTGTAAAAATAGTGTTAGGCATAAATTCTCGATATCTTTCTGAATAAAGTTTTTCAGAAATATTTCTTATCGAGGATGGATTATTAATAATTCTTACTTTCTTTTTAATAATATCTAGAATATAAGTAGAGGCAATATATTCTAGATCAAATGGCGGATCTTGTCTTATTAATAAAAATTTGCAATTTAAAAGATTTAATCTCTGCTTTTTAATAATCTTAAAAAATTTTTCATTATTATAGTCGAACTTGATAAAAAAACCATCTGCAATTACTTTAGAGTCTATAACTGATAAATTTTTTGGGTCGTAATAAAAAATTTTATATTTTTTTTGAATTTCATTTGCAAGGAAAATACTTGTGTCAGTTAATGGATTTAATTTAGATGGATGATTTCCTTGAATAGCAACAATCTTATTTATCATATAATTCATTTAAATCTTCTTTTTTAGAAAATTTATTTATCATGTGATGTGCGTTTGTAGTTTTTTTATTAATTATTTGTTTTAAATGGTTTAAAAATATAGTTTCATTTTTTTTTTGTTTATTTACAATATCCCTATTTTCAAGTCCTTTTCTGGACAAATCTAAAATAACTGAAGCCCAGTAAAGAAGATCTTTCCCCATTAGTTGAGTATTAAAACCTTTTTTTGGAGCTTCAAGATAGGCATTAATTATTTTATTTTTATCCCAATGAGATATTAACTCATAAATCTCATCTAAATTTCCATACAACAATCCAATATTCAAAGCTGGACCTGCGCACAAGCAATCCCAACCACAAGTATCCATAGATCTAAGCTCGATATATTTCTTTAATCTATTTTCGGTAAATATTGTGCTTAAATGAATTGATAAATCATTTTCATTAGGTAAGCGATTATTAATTTCATTAATTTTTCCATCCATGAAATCTTTGAAAATATAATTTTTTCCAGAAATATAATTTTTGTTGTTTTGAATAAATAAAATAGGAAAGTTCATGACAAAATCAGCGTATTTTTCAAAATTTAATCCTTCAAAAAATAACTTTGGAAGTCCTCCTCTTGAAGTGTTCTGCCAGACTTTTGATCGATAAGATAAGTAGTCACTTGTTTTCTTTTCTACAATGGAAGAATTAGCAAATAAAGCAACAGAAATAGGAACTATGGAATTTACAATTCTAAATTTTTTAATAAAATCTTCTTCAGAACTATAATCAATATTTAATTGAGTCCCACAGGTTCTATACATCATATCAAGACTTAATTTGCCACCTAAAGGCATTTCTTTAGTCATAATTTTATATCTTTGTTTTGGATTGTTTGGAATTTCATTCAATTTTGATATTGGATCAAATCCAGCACTAACAATATTTATATCAAGTTTTTGAGTAACCTGTTTTAATTCAAATAAATAATCATATGATTCTGCACATGCTTCATGAATGTTACTAAGCTTTTCTCCAGATAATTCAATTTGATTTCCAGGTTCAAGAGTAATATTTTTACCTCCCTTATTCAAACCAATTATATTTTCTTCTTCTAAAATTGGGTTCCAACCAAATTCTATTAGAGCAGTAAACATAGATTTAATTTTTGAATAATCTACTCTTTTATTATTTTTATTATTGAATAAAAATTTTTCGTGCTCTATTCCAATTTTAAAATTTTTTGTATCTTTAGTTCCTGATTTAAAATATTTAATTATTTTTTCTTTAGTATCAATCATATTGAATAAACAATTAATCTATTTGATAATTTAAAGTGCAGAATAAGGTTTCCTTGAAAAAATTTTTTTAACAATCGGCTCAAAGAATTCTAAAGAAAAAGATTTGTAATTTGGATCGAATGAATTTTGATCATATTTTTCACAAAAATCTACTGTATCCTGAAAATATTTATGACCCTTATATTTATCTCTTTTATTTTTATTTCCACCCAAATGATGTGCGTAATAAAACATCTGAAATTCTCCGTGTTTCTCAATTATCCAATGAGTTTTTTCTGAGACGTATGGTTTAAGAATTGCAGCAGCGTATTCAGAATGATTCATTGGAGCTAATTCATCACCAATATCGTGAAACAAAGTAGCCACAATCATTTCTTCACTTTCACCATTTTTATAAGCTCTAGTTGCACTTTGAAGAGAATGTTCTAATCTTGAAACTTGGTATCCATCAAGAGTCTTGGTAAGACCTGACATAAATTTTAACAATCTGTCCGCAGTTTTGCTTGCAAAATCTTTTTCGTGTTTATCTAAAAAAAGATAATCTTCTTTAGTCCCTTTTTTCATTTCTGTAAAACTTACTTTTTTCATGTTTAATTACTCGATGCAGTGCTAAGTAATGAAAGTTGTGTGATTTTGTTATCACCAAGTTCATCAATTGGCTTAACTGGATAATTTCCTGTAAAATAGTGATCAGTCAACTGAGGATAATTTTCATTTCTTTTCTCAAAACCTATTGCTCTATACATTCCATTTAAAGATAAAAATTTTAAAGATTTTGCTCCAATATATTGACATATTTCATCATTCGATTTGTTAGCTGCGAGTAATTCTTTTTTTGTTGGAGTGTCTACTCCATAAAAATCAGGATATTTTATTTCAGGGCATGCAATTCTAACATGAACTTCTTTAGCTCCAGCATCGTACAACATTTTTACAATTTTATGTGATGTTGTTCCTCTTACAAGAGAATCATCAATCAAAATTATTTTTTGATCTTTAATAGTTGATTGATTAGCATTTAATTTTAATTTAACACCTAAACTTCTTATTTTTTGGCTAGGCTCAATAAACGTTCTACCAACATAATGATTACGGACCAATCCTAACTCAAAATTCATACCAAGTTTCTGATCAAAACCTAATGCTGCTGCGTTTCCAGAGTCTGGAACAGGAACAACAATATCAGCATCTACATCGTTTTCTTTAGCCAATTCTGCCCCAAGATTTTTTCTATGTTCATAAGCAGTTTTTCCGACTAAAATACTATCTGGTCTTGCAAAGTATATATACTCAAAAACGCAAGGTCTTACTTTTTTAAATGGAAAAGGTTTGATACTTTTTATTTTATCATTTTCTATTAATACAATTTCTCCATTTTCAACATCCCTGATAAATTTCGCACCTATTATATCTAATGCACATGTTTCAGATGCTAAAACATAACTATTTTTTAATTTTCCAATTACTAATGGTCTTATTCCATAAGGATCTCTCACACCAACTAGAGAATTTTGAGTAAGCATAACTAAAGCATAACCACCTTGAATTTGAAAAATTGCATCAACAATTTTATCTATAGTTTTTACTCTTTTTGATTTTGCAATTAATTGAACTATTGTCTCTGTGTCTGAGGTAGTATAAAAAATTGCACCATCTTCAACTAATTTATTTCTAAGTGAGATTGAGTTTGTTAAATTTCCATTATGGGAAACTCCAATTCCTCCAGCATTTGTGTCAGCAAAGAACGGCTGAATATTTCTTAAAGTATTTTCACCTGTTGTACTATACCTATTATGACCAATTGCATAGTTTCCTGGAAGTTTTTTAAGAACCTTTTCTTTATTAAAATTATCCCCTACTAGACCAAATCTTTTTTCAGAAAAATATTGTTCACCATTAAAAGTAACTATCCCACAACCTTCTTGACCTCGGTGTTGGAGTGCATGAAGTCCAAGAGCAGCTAATGCTGATGCATCTTTTGCATTACTTATACCAAACACCCCACACTCCTCTTTCAACTTGGGATCAAAGTTCTTCAATTTTTTCTTTAGAGTTCTGATATGTTTTTTCATTTGGAAATTCTTTTAGTAAATAATTACTACCTTTTTCTAAATATGGAAAGACGTATGATTTGTCTAAATTTACTGGCCATTTGTCATAATTATAGACTATATGCAACCCAGAAAAGATACATATTGATAAAATATATGCTCTAATGAATCCAAAAAAGAATCCGAATACAGTGTCTAGACTGCCGATTCCTGTATACTTAACCGCTTTACTGATACCTTTGCTAATCATCAAAACTAAAAATATAACAACTATGAATATCGTAACTCCAAGACTTATATCAAGGACATATTCATTATCGATTATATCATTTAAAAATGGCTTTAATTTTGGAAAAATTAGAAGAGTAATTATATAAGCAAGTAGCCATTTTGCCATGGATAGAATACTTAAAACAAAACCATTTTTGTAACATTTAATCAATGAGAGAATTGTCAAAAATAAATAAATAAGATCAATTATCGAAGAAGCTTGATAAAATTCTTTAAATAGATCAAGCATCTAATCATTTACCGAACGGTTTTATTAATAAAATTAAAGATGGCAGTAGAGTTAAAACAGATATCATCGCTAACAACATAGCTAATCCAGTAAATATTCCAAAATAAATTGTGGGAATAAATTTAGATAAAACCAAAATAGAAAAACCAAATACGATTGTTATTGAAGTGTTTAGAATAGCAATACCAACTGTTGAGTGACACCTTTTTAATGTTTCTTCATAATCTTTAAGATTATTAAATTCTTCTTTGAACCTATAAATATAATGAATACTATTATCTACAGCTATACCAATTGTTATTGCAGCTATAGTTATGGTCATCATATCAAGAGGTATTCCAAGCATTCCAATAATTCCTAAAATAAAAAAAGCTGCTATAAAATTTGGCATAACTCCAATTAAAGATAATTTTATATTTTTAAATAAGATTATGAACATCGCAAAAATTCCTATCATTACTAAACCTAAAGTTAATATTTGAGATTTAAATAAACTTTGTAGAAGGTTATTAAATAGTATTAAAACTCCTGCTAATTTAAAACGATCACTGGCAATTCCGAGCTCATTTTGAATATCGTAATTGATTTTGTTAATTAAATCATTTCTTCTTAAATTTTCTTGAGAATCTATAATTCTTAAACTTACTCTAGCCTCATTGTCTTTTATAGAAATGTAAGGATCAATAATTTCTGTTTTGATACTTTGAGGAATTTTTGTATATAAAACACCCATTTCAAGCGTGCCCAATGGTTTGTTATTATTAAGTTGAGTAGCAACATCAATAATAGATGAAAATGACAAAACTTTTCCAACTTGAGGCAAACTGTCAAGATAATTATGAACATTTGCAATTGTTTCAATTTTATCTTTAGTGAACCAATATTTTTCGTCATCTTTTTGGTTCTCATCCCCCCAATCCTCAAATCCATCATCTTCCTCAGTTGATCTATCTTTTTTTTCTGGAAACTTTAAAATAACTTCTAAAGGAGTTGTTCCACCTAACTTTTCATCAATAAGCTTCATTCCCTTATAAATTTCAGTTTTTTTGCTAAAATAATTGATGAAACTATTTTCTACCTCTAATTTACTTATTCCATACACACTTAGTATCGTTGTAATTATAGCCACTAAAAAAATTTGTTTTTGATGAAAAAGAGAAATTTTACTCAAGAAGGAAGTAATTTTATTATCTTTGTCTTCTTTTAAAATTATGTTTTTTTTTAATGTAAAGTTTAATAAACAGGGAAGAAGTGTAAATGTGATAGTAAATGATGTAATTAATCCTAAAGTCATCATCCATCCAAAATCAATTATTGGTTTAATTTCACTAAAAATTAATGACAGAAAAGCAATTATAGTTGTTAAAACTGTATATAGAATTGGCCAAAACATTTTTTTTGTTGTTAAATTTATGACTTCTAAATTAGTTTTTGATGGAAAATTTTTTTGAAGTTGTAAAAATCTTGTACTCATATGAATATTCATTGCCATTGTTAAAATCAACATTAGAGCTATAAAATTTGATGAAATTACTGTAACTTTCCAACCTAGTAATCCAAGGAGGCCAGTCATTATTACAACGGAAAAAAAACAACTACTAATTGGTATAATAACCCAAATTAATTTTTTAAATACAAACCAGAGAGTGGCAATAATAAATAATAATACCCCTAATCCAAAAACTATAATATCGCTTTTTATGAATGTCATCATGTCATCAGCTATCATTGGAATGCCTCCTAAGTATATTTTTCCAATATCTTCATAGCTTTTAATTACGTCTCTAATCTCTAAAATATTTTCATGATTTTCCTTCTTTATTTGATCACGATATAATTCAATTTCTTTTCTAGATTTTTTATCAATATTTTCTAGAGGGTCATTCTTTTTTATATTAATGATAATTCCAGTTGTTTTACCATCTTCACTAATGACAAAATTTCTAAAAACTGGGCTATCTAAAATTTCCTTGAAACCTCTATCTCTATCTACACCCTCGTCTTTAAGAGTTTTGAATTCTTGTAATCTTTCTTGAAGTGGAGCATCTGAATTATCAAGTAATGGAATATCTAGAAGCGTTATAACACTATGGACCCAATCTAAGCTTTGAATTTTATATTTAAGACTTAAAAGATTATTAATTGCACTATCAGTAATCATCCCATCTTTCGGAGTGTATGTTAGCACTAAAAAATCTTTTGAACCGTATCGATCTGTGATTTCTCTTAAATATTTAAGATCAGGATCTCCTTCGATTAATAATGTTTCAGATGATGCATCTAATCTAAAATCTTTTGAAAAATTACCAAAACTAATTAAAATAATTATCAATATTGCAAATATTGATCTAGGATTTTTAAGAACTATATTTTGATATAAATGAGGTAACATTTACTCTTTTATATTTGAAATTAATTAATTTGAGTATCTTTAAATTTCGTGAATCTTTCTTCAAACTCAAGAGTTACTTTACC